>Ga0209653_1000337_pt1 | contig 42145 bp, 36 predicted proteins | sample SaaInl6LU_22_DNA_FD_184644 | JGI IMG/M metagenome (GOLD analysis project Ga0209653, IMG submission 184644) | Marine microbial communities from expanding oxygen minimum zones in the Saanich Inlet - ESP_116LU_22_DNA (SPAdes) (version 2) | ecosystem: Environmental > Aquatic > Marine > Intertidal... | reverse complement strand
ATCCCTGAAGGTTTTACCAATAGAGTTATCATGGAGGCAATTACTGGGACCGATTAAATTTATTTAAAACTTTCTAGATTTAACCCTCCCCAGTGGAGGGTTTTTCTTTTACACCAATGGATACAACCCAAATCCCTTCTAATCCATTGATATCATTGCCTTAAGCCTAAGATTCCTTTAGTGGTTTTAGGGGGTGGTTGTTTGGGGTTTGTGTGGATACGATGGTGAGACTCTTCACTCTGTTAGAAGGTTTTTTTAATTTTTAAAAAAGTAATGGTTCATCTGAGTTTTGTCTGCTTTAGGTGAAATTTTTAAGATATATATTTTTACAAGAATTAAATTAACAGGTTTAATTTGAATGCTTAAGTTATTTTAAATTAGTTATGCGAAAAGCTTTGCGAGCGCAAGAACCGTTTAGTTTCTGAAAACTGGCGACCCTTAAAAAAATTGCCAAATAAGATCTTATCAATTACCTTTATCTGAAAAACTGCTAAAATGAAGAAAGTATTCTTCTTATTTTCTCTGGTTCCTCTTTTTTTGTTTTCTCAAAAGTGGAATGATAGGGCTAATTCTGGCGATGGGCTTGTGGGAATTTCTATAGGTTTTCTCATTGAAGGGCAAACCAAATACCCCACTCCCTATTACGGTCCTCAGCGGACAGGTTTTTACAATGACGGAGCCTATCACCTCACTCTTGATATATATTACAACAAGTTTATTTTAGGAATTAAGTTCGCAGAGGAGTTTTTATATCTAGAAAAATTCGACCAAGGGGGTGTTTGGAAACCCAGGGGATTTAACAATAGTTTTTCTTCATTGACAAGATCTTACTGGATCAATTTAGGCTATAACGTCTTTTATAATTTTAATTTTAAATTAGGAGTGGGCCATAGAAGGGGACCTCAAAGACAATTAATCCACAGGGGTTCAACAGCTTCCGAAGTGGCCTTTGGTTTTGACTATACCGATCCTAATAGCCCCTACAACACCCGTTCCTCTTTAAATACATTTAATGAGTTTGATTATTCCCTATCGATTGCCTATCCTTTTAGAGTTTATGGAAAATTTGGACTTGTCCCTGAATTGGGATATAATGTCAAATATGGAGGGGTTTTAACAGGACTAAGTGTAATATACTGATGAAAAAAGTCGTTTTTATTTTATTGATGCTGTCGCTTTACGGTTGTTTTAATCGTTCTTTATCAGAGGATACAATTGACCTGGACCTGATAACAGAAGAGTCCACTGACCCCGATGAAGTTCCAACCCCTAGTGGAATTATCTATTTTGAGGAAGGTGTTTGCAAATGTCCCGAAGCTTCGGAGGGTTATACCGAAGTCATCGATCAGATTACCTATACAGCTGTAGACGATGCCTCAATTCGCTCTCAAATTTCAGTTAAAAATTATAAACTGTGTACCACTTTAGTCACGGAGATGGAGTCCTTATTTCTATCGAACAGTACTTTTAATGAGGATATTAATTTTTGGGACACCTCTAATGTAACCACTATGCGGCAATTGTTTCAAGGGGCAAGGGCATTCAATCAAGAACTGGGGGACTGGGACACTTCCAAGGTAACCGACATGGAAGCCATGTTTCAACAAGCAACTTCATTTAATCAAGAAATTGGCGACTGGAATACCTCCAAGGTGACTTCCATGCGTGCTATGTTCAAAGAAGCCTCTGTATTTGATCAGCCTCTTGCGAATTGGGATACCGCCAAGGTTACGGATATGGGATCCCTGTTTGAGGATGCCAGAGCCTTTAATCAAGATATTGGGGCTTGGCTAACCAATCAAGTTACGGACATGAGTCATCTGTTTCATAAAGCAATGAAATTCGACCAAGCGCTTGAAAACTGGGATACCTCCAGGGTAACTACCATGGAAGCCATGTTTCAACAAGCAATTTCATTTAATCAAGAGATTGGCAACTGGAACACCTCTAAGGTGACTTCCCTACAAGGAATGTTTTTAGAAGCAAGAACATTCAATCAGGATATTGGCCAATGGAACACCTCTAGTGTAACCGACATGGAATCCATGTTTCAAAAAGCAGTAGCTTTTGATCAAAAAATAGATAATTGGAATACCTCTAAGGTAACGACCATGGCAAAACTGTTTCAGGAGGCTACTGTATTCAACCAAAATATAGGGAATTGGAATACATCAAGTGTAGTGAATATGAAGGCCATGTTTCAAGAAGCGCTCGCTTTTAATCAGGATATTGGAAATTGGGATACCTCCGCTGTAGTGAACATGAATTCCATGTTTTACCGAACCCTTAGTTTTAATCAAGATATAGGTAGTTGGGACACTTCTATGGTAATAGATATGAAAGCGATGTTTATTTATGCAGCTTCCTTTAATCAGGATATTGGAAATTGGGATACTTCTAAAGTAACGACCATGGCATCGATGTTCAATTATGCCACAGCATTTAATCAAGATATTGGTAACTGGAATACTTCCAGTTTGAAGGATATGGAGGCCATGTTTAAACATGCAACCTCATTTAATCAAGATATAGAAGGTTGGAATACGTCCTTGGTGACCAATATGTATTCTATGTTTGAGCAAGCCTCCTCTTTTAACCAAAACCTATCCGATTGGGACACCTCCAATGTGGTCAGTATGGGAGCCATGTTTCAACAAGCCACCGCTTTCAATCAAAACATAGGAAGTTGGGACACCTCCAAAGTGGTAAGTATGGTGTCCATGTTTAATTCTGTAAGTTCATTTAATCAAGACATCAGCGGTTGGGATACCTCAAAGGTAACCAATATGGGGGCTATGTTTAAAAATGCCACCGCCTTTAATCAAAATATTGGGGTTTGGAATACTTCCAGTGTCATTAATATGTATTCCATGTTTCAAGAAGCACTGGCCTTCAATCAAGATCTTTCGGGCTGGTGCGTAAGTAATATTACTGCTGAACCTTCAGAGTTTTCTATAAATTCACCTTTAATCAATGCCAAAAAGCCCGTTTGGGGAAGCTGTCCCTAGCTGTCTAAAGGGGGGGCTTGTTGAGGTCCATCCTACATCCACCACTTAGGTCTGTCAGGTTGTGTTGGACTTAAAATCCAATGACCATTGCGGTCGTGCATGTTCAATTCCCACCCAAGGTACTTTAAGAATCCGTAACAGATTGTTTTTCATGAAGTTGCGGATTTTTACTTTTAAATTTACCTGTTTTCCTTCCTTTTTTATATACTTTTCAATACCATTCTTGTGTGTGACTATAGTAGATTTTGGATTTTCTTGGCCATGTTGAGTTATTGAGTGTAGTAGTTCCTTAGGTTTTCAGCGACACTCGAATATGAATACGCAATACCAAAGGATTTCAATGTAATTGAAGAAATCAAGAAAAGTGTGGCTTAATGTAAAGATGCTTTAACCTCTTGATATAAGCATTGATTTATTGTCTCTTTTGAAATACAATTTTATCAGCTATAACTTGACATTTTGAGGCGACTGATTTCTCTACGATGCTGTAGTAGATCTTTTTACCATTTGCGTCTTTACCTTCATAACGTCTATCAAGGCCCTTTGAACTTTGGCCGCTTAGTGCTGCAAAAAAAACACAGGCTGCAAGATAAGTGCCATTATGACTCGGGTGTTTGGCATCGTCAGTCAAAAGATTTATTTCTGGATGCGTCAATGAAAATAAATCAAATGCGCTACCAACAGGGACGATTTCAACCTTAGAATACTGATTTGCTATAGCGCTTAGATTGGACTGAATCTCTTTAGAGTTTTCTGTTTGAGCACCCTCGACTGGAAAATTAGGATAAATCCAAGTGGCGTATAAATAGACTTGAGTTTGTGGCGGAAGTAGTTCTTTTAATTTAGAAAAGTATTGTTGAGTTGTATCACTGTACTTAATAGGATAGGTACTTTGATCCTGAAAAATGACTCGGTCATAAGTCCCTTGAGATAAAATTTCTTTTGTTTTCAACTCTTTATTTCCTTGCCAATGGTCTCTTAAAGTTGCTCCCCCTGCGGTAGTTTGACTTACATCCCATGACAGGTTCTGCTCTAAAGCCATTTTTTCTAACTGATTTGGAAGGTTCCAGTAGAACGTAAAGCTATTTCCAACAAAAAGAATTTTTTCTTGTTTTTGAGCCATCATTAGGTTAGAGAAAATAATAAGTATGAATACAAAAGGCCTCATTTGGAAACATGATTTTCAACCGTTCCTTCCCAGTCTGGGTCTGCAGCCCCAAACCATGAATTACTTATAGAATCGAATGCCACTGCATGAACTCGACCAAATCGTGCTTTTTGGTCGATCATTTTAATAGGATAGTCCTCTTTAATAAAATCAGCATTCAATTGCTTAACTCCCTCGTGGTTTTCAATCCATAGGGAATCTTCAAAAGGATAAACTCTGGGTAAAAATATAGCCTTATTTAAGTCGTGTTTTTGTTTGAAATAACGATGGGCTACTTGGGTGACTGCGGTAACAATTCGACTTCCTCCGGCAGCACCTATTGCCAAAGTAACTTGATCTCCGTCCATGAATAAGGTTGGAGTTATATGAGAATTGGATCGATCCCCCGGCTTGTATTCCCCTAAATAACCTCCAAGTGTCACTGCATAAAGAAAGCCTAAGTCTTTTGAAGCTACTTTAGAGCCCATATTGGGTCCTATAGTCTGGGTGAGACTTACTACATTTCCGTCCTGATCAGCAGCGGTAAGGTGGGTGGTGTGTCCTACAGAGGCAACCCATGACCCTTGCATCTCTGATGTGTTTTCAGAGACCAGATTTAAATTCTGTTCTTGAATTTGATTGGCCCATTTTGCAGCCTGTTCATAAGAAAGTATTTGGGCTAAAGAATCCCTATTCTTTTGGTGTTTTCTATAAGTGTAAGCCAATTCAGTAGCTTTTCCTATATTAAACGCCCAAACTTCCTCATTTTCAGTAGCTTTTAAATGATCTAAAATCTGGAGAATCTGTATAGTTATTGCTCCGTAAGAGGGGAGATTTAGAGCATACACTTTAAGGTCTTGAAATGATCCCTGTAATACTTCAGAATCTAAAGCCTGATAATTTTTTAGGTCTTCAAGTGAAAGTATTCCACCATTGGCCTGCATATCGGCTACAATTTTCTGAGCTACTTCACCTTCATAAAACCCTGCTTTACCCTGAGATGCTATTGCTTTTAATGTTGATGCCAATGTTTTCTGAACTACTAAATCACCTGCTTTAAAGGAAGCTCCTTCAGCATTTAAAAAATGGGTTTTTGTTCCTTCATATTGTTCAAAAACTTTCTTTGCACTTTGCTGTCTTAGTGCTTCTCCTGGTAAAATTTTAAAACCATTTTCTGCGTATTCTATAGCTGGTTCCATTACTTTTTGTAATGGTAAAACTCCATGCTCTTTGTGGAGCTTAAGAAGTCCTGCTACTACTCCGGGGATCCCGATAGTTTGGTAACCAGAGGAATATTTTTCTGTGGTAGGTTTATAACTCCTTGGCACTTGAGTAGAGGCATCTATCCCTCCTATTTTACCTGAATCTTTATGGTAAATAGCTTGAAGTCGACCGCCGATTCCACTCATACTTGGTTCTACTACTGCTAGAGCAAATCCCGCAGCCACTGCAGCATCAAATGCGTTTCCCTGTTGCTCATACATTTTTTTACCCGCCAGTGAAGCTAGGGGGTGGGCAGCAGCAATAGTATTATTTTTAAAGGTTGTATCTAGAGGTCCTTGACAACTTACCAAGAACACTGAGATGATAGCGAAAAGAAAGATGGATTTGGTCATAAAAAAAGGATTTGTAAGCAAGTTACAAACCCTTTTTAAAAGCTACTAGTAATTTATTGGTTAACTGCTGTTTTTGTAAAGATTCCTGGATCTTCAGCAGGTGCATTTTCATTGGAGTTCAATTCATTTGTTGCATAAGGCATACGCTCTGGGTACGGGGGATTGGGTCCATTGACTAAAGTGAAAGGCACTGCATAGGCAGCATCTGACTTTCTCAGTCTTCTAGCATCATTATATGCCATATGAGTTCCAAAGCCGCTTACATAGCGTTCTTCAATTACCTCTCTTAGAAAGGCAACAGTTGGATCAACACTGTCTTCATTTTCAATTCCACCAGCAGCAAAATCAGCCGCTTCATAAGCATCGTATTTTGAAGTATTTCCAATGTGATTTGCATTTAAATGACCACCACCGCTTAACCAAGCTCTGACATTATTTAAGTGAGTTAAACCGTCTGTTAGAGAACCATTTCTGGCCTTAGTCTCTGCCAAAATGAGTTCGTTTTCAAAATAGGTAACTAAATTCTGAGGTTCCGTCCCTGCAATAATTCCGTCATTGGCACTACCTCCTGAGGAATCAATTCTGTAGTATCCCAATCGAGCGGTTTCATCTGTTTTAGCATTATTTCTACTTAAATCTGTACTGCTATCTAGCATTTGAATCAAATAGCTGTCTACTCCAGCATTGGAGTTTCCAATATCTCCGGCACGAGAACCTTCTAAAATGGTGAAGAATAAATTTTTATCCCCTGAAGTATTCGCTGATTCTTTAGGGTAAAATCTCATATCACCAGAAGCCGAACTAATTCCGTTGGCAGCAGCAGTAGCAGCAGCAGCGTAGTCCTTTTTATGTAGGCTGAAACGCGCTTTTAGGGTATAAGCTGCAGCAATCCATTTATCTTTATCACCACCAAAATAGATGTCTTCTGATAAACTTGAACCACTAGCGGCTTGTAGTGTAGCAATTCCCTGGTCAAGCAGGCTGATGGCAGCGTTGTAAACACTCAACTGACCGTCGAATACTGGGTCAGAAATTTCAGGATTTGCAGCCTCGGTATAGGGAATGTCTCCCCAAATAGAAGCGGCTGTACCAGCAGCATGAGCTTCAACAATTTGTGCAATTCCCACTAATAAGGAATTGGTAGAATTTGAAGAAACCTTTCTCATGTTGGTCATTACCCCTACATACAATGCATTCCATTCACTATTTGCCTCTGCCGTTGAAAGATTAAAGCCATAGATATTAGAATAGAGAGAAGAAAATCCGATCAGTTGTCCTGAGTACATCTGCCCAATTCTGTTTAAGTGTCCTAATTGCAATTGAACGTTTGCCAATAGAGAACCAGTAAGAAATAATCTGTCTTCCACGTCTGTGGTCAAAATATCGTTTGGATTTGAATTAATATCTTCAACGATACTCTCACAAGATGAGGCGACCAGTAAGCCTACAATTAAAATTGATTTTATAATTAATTTTTTCATCTTTTTAATAATTTAAAGTTACACTGAAGAAGGTTGATTTTGTCTGAGGGTTGGTAAAGTAATCCAATCCTTGAGCCTGTCCTACTCCCGTTTGATTTGTTTCAGGATCAATACCAGGAATGTTGTTGAGGTTTAATAAATTTCTTCCTGATAAAGAAAGAATAATACTACTCAATCCTGTGCTTGATTTTAGGGTAGGGTTATCAAAAACATAGCTAAATGTAATCTCTCTAAGTTTTGTAAATGAAGCGTCATAAGTTGAAAAGTTGTAGGCCTGGTTGTCTCCAAATCCTCCCCCAATTCCAGTTCTATACCAACTTTCATCTAATAAAACAGGGCCTCCACCGAAGTCTTCAATATTACCACGAACAATAGTTCCAGCATTGATGGTGTTTCCAGCGTAGTTTACTAAGTCTTGCGTTAAGGTTTCGCGATTAGCGGTCATTTCGGTTGTTCCAAATCGGTTCAGTACGTGCAGCGTTCTCGGTGAAAATACACCTCCTTGAGAATGTTCAATTAATGCATTGACTCGGAAGTTTTTATAATTCATATTTAACGATAAACCTCCTCTCCAGTCTGGATTGGGATCACCTAATATAATTTCGCTTGAAGTAATTTGTGGGAATCCATTTTCGTCTAAATCAAAACTACCGTCAGGTTTAGTTTTTGAACCAGTACCAAATAAAACACCTAAAGGCTGTCCTACAATTGCTCTTGAGCTAACAGATGCTCCTGGTGATAAATTGATTGATTCTGTTCCGAATAGATCCGTTACTTCGTTTTCATTTGTAGACCAATTGATAGAGGCAGAGAAACCAAAATCTTCTTTTTCTATTATATTCCAACCTAAATCAAATTCAATACCTTGGTTTACCATTTCACCAAAGTTTCCATATTGGGTTGCATATCCGGAAGAGGGTGATAGCGTAACGTCTAGAAGAATTCCTTCAATTTTATTGTCGTAATAAGTAAAGGAGAACGATAAGTCATCATTTAAGAATCTCAAGTCAGCTCCAATTTCCCATTCCGTTTTAATTTCTGGTTGTAGGTTTGGATTTCCAAGGTTGTTATCTAATCTAAAACCACCTCCAAATAAATCAACGTTTAATGGGTCACTATAGGTTGAATAACTAAAACTTCCTTCAGCTAAGGTTTCAAATCTATGTGGAGAAGGTTGTACCCCTACTTTACCCCAAGATGCACGCAACTTTCCAAAAGATAGGACATCCGATTTTAGCAGGCTGTTTGTAAAGTTCCACGCAAGGTCAGTTGCAGGATAAAAGAAAGATCCATCAATAGTAGAAGAAGCTTCCAGTGCACCTGAAAAGTTTACAAATAATTCATCGAATAAATCAAAGTTTAAAATCCCATATCCTCTATTAGAACGTCTGAGTGTTTTGAAATTTTCAAAAGAAGAAGCCTCTGCTGCTGTATTGAGAGAAGTGGTTTCTTTGGTAGAATTAACTAGAAAACCTGTAATGTTTCCAGAAGTTCTATTGTACTTACGATCGTTGATACTCCAACCTGCAGTTGTTGTCAAATTTATCTGTGATGTTAACTCAAAGCTTGCTTTACCAATAGCATCGAAACTCAAATTTCGAGTTCCAATAACATCTTCCTGTAAAACTCCAACACTACGATTCCCAGCAGAGCCTATGGGAAAGAAATAATTTCTTCGATCATCTCCTACATCTGCATTAGCACGTGTAATAATCTGCAACCAATTTGTAGGTTTGATTGTTAATTGAGGTGTTGCAGTCAAACGATTGACCTTAGTGTCTGAAACTTGTTCAAAAACAGTCCATAATGGGTTGTTATATGTTGGGTTTACCGCTTGACCTAGGGGCCTTCTGTAAGAACGATGTCTGTTGATGAAAGCTTCACCACTACTTGAATAATACGTTCCTATATAATCTCTTTGATCAAAATCAGGAGGAGTTCTTAAAAATCCTAACATGACCCCAGCAGTATTTGAGTTTTGTTGAATTCGGTTAGAATCTGTAAAAGTATAAGCAACTTTACTAGAAAAGGTTAGATAGTCATTCAATTTAGATTCATAGTTGAGTCTAAGGTTGGTTCTGTCATAAGTTGCCTCTCTAATAATACCATCTTGAGTGAGGTAACCAAGACTAAAGAAATAAGTGCTGTTTTCTCCTCCTCCAGAAATGGTCAAGTCATTTTGCCATATAACCCCTGTTTGGAATAGAGAATTAAAATTTTCCTCCAAAAATGTTTCTTTAGAGTTTTTTTGAGTGATGGGGTAATAAAGGGATCCATCTGCAGCTTCAAAATAAGCCCCAGAGGTGTTAAAAATATCGGCTCCACCCGATCTTTCAGGGATATAATCACCCCAGGACTCTGCTCGATTACTCCCCCAAACTCCACTTTGACCCTGCCCCCAAGTATCCTGCATAGGAATACGTTCAGAAATTTCGTCGAGTGAATAGCTGGATTTAAAGGTTATTTTAGCTTCTCCTCGTTGTCCTTTTTTTGTGTTAATTACAATTACACCGTTTGCAGCTCTACTTCCCCAAAGGGCGGCTGCCGAGGCTCCTTTTAATACTTGAAGTGATTCGATATCACTGGGGTTGATGTCGTTCAAACGTGAACCTTGACTTACCCCTCCGGTTCTACCTCCTGTAATACTGTTTCCTCCAGCATAGCTGGTAGTGTTGTCCAGTGGAACTCCATCAACTATAATCAAAGGTTGGCTACTCCCATCAATGGTATTTGCTCCCCTAATACGGATTGTACTTCCTGCACCTGGATCACCATTGGATCGAGATATTCGTACACCAGAAGCCTTTCCACTCAATGCATTAGCAATAGTTGGCTCTCCAGAACGAAGAACAGATTGCGTATTTACTACTGAGGATGTTGATCCCTGCTGGTCTTTAACAACAGTAAAACCCAAAGAGGTTACAATAACCTCCTCCAATTGATTATCTGGTTGCAAAGAAATATTGATTGAATCTTGATTTTCAACAGTAACGCTTTGAGCAGTGTATCCTATATAGCTAAACTGGATTACTTGCCCCTGATCAGCTTGAATACTAAAGTTACCGTCAAAATCAGTAGAAACTCCAATGGAAGTCCCTTCAATGATGACATTTGCTCCAGGGAGCGGCACACCACTTTCGTCTGTGACATTTCCACTTATTGTTTGACTATATGCTTGTTGAGCAAAAAGGCCTAAACAAAGTGAGAAAATAAGATGTTTTAAAAAGTTTTTCATGAATATATGATTTAGTCAGGATTAAAATTAACCTTTTTTTTATAACTCTTAAGAATTTAAAAGGAATTTAAATTTTTACCCTTAAAAAACAACTTTTGGTTGATATGGATCTTTTGTCAAATCCCATCACCGTATTTTTAATCATTCACTCTCCGATAAGAAGTTCTAATATGCATATTTCACCTAACATTATTCACCAAGAACAATAACGTAATACAAGCGTTGGATGCTGCGGGAGCTAGTCGAATTATAACCGTTGTAACCCAAGTGTCGCATCGTTATTTTTCCAAAATAAGGTGATTGATCAAAAGCACGATTTGGAAGAGTACAGGCAGTAACGTTAGATGCTCTAACAGATTTATGGATTGGGGAGGCTGATCCAGATTGGGAAGGGACTGCTCTATCTTTTAAAGCTTCTCAATGAAATTGAGATATTACAACCGAATAAAATTCTTCAAAAAAAGGTGCTAAAGTAATTTTTGTTATTTATTAAATATGTTACATTTAAATTCATTTAAAAATCAAATTGATGTTCAATATTAAAATCTCAAATCTTATTAAAACAAGCATATTTGTTTTTCTTTTCACCCATTTTTCAGTGCTTTTTGCTCAAGATTCTTTTGGTGGTTTGGCACTTTACACCGTAAGAGAGGATATGGGTAAAGATTCCAAAGCCACTTTACAAGCAGTGGCAGAAGCAGGTTATGTTAACATTGAAGCTGCAGGCTATAAAAACGGAAAATTTTATGATTATACTCCACAAGAGTTTAAAGCGCTTTTACGTTCACTTAATCTCATTCCTTTAAGTTCCCATAATTCTAGTGTTTCTTTGGATAATGCAGATAAAATGATGGCTGATGTAAAAGCTGCTGGCTTTGAATATTTTGTAGTACCCATTCCTCCTATGGGACTATTTAATTCAGGAAGAGAGGGAATGAGTATGAAAGGAGGAGCTGAAAATTTAGCTTATATTTTAAACACTCTTGGAAAGAAAGCAAATGCAGCTGGATTAAAGTTGTTGTATCATAATCACGACTTTGAATTCATGAAGGATGCCAAAGGGGAAGTGGTGATCGATTATCTACTGGAACATTGTGATCCTAAGTTTGTAAACTTTCAAATGGATTTGTATTGGGTAACAAAAGCAGGTGCAGATCCTTTAGCTTATTTTGAAAAATATCCTGGACGATTTAAGTTATGGCATGTGAAAGATATGGACTCAAAAGGTAAATTTACACCAGTTGGAAATGGAACTATTGACTTTGGCCGAATTTTGGCTAAAAAAGAGCGTTCTGGGATGCAATCCTATTTTGTAGAACAAGACAGAACCTACAAAATGCAACCATTAGAAGCAATCAAGGTAAGTCATGAGGGCCTGAAAAAGTTTGGATTTAATAATGAGTGAAATTATTCCACTTCCACAATAAGTTCAATTTCAACGGCAATTCCAGCGGGTAGTGACGCCATACCAACTGCAGACCGGGCATGTTTTCCGCGTTCACCAAAGACTTCCACCATCAAATCGGAGAAGCCGTTTATTACCTTTGGTGGATCCACAAAATCTGGAGCTACATTGACCATGCCTAACACTTTGACGATTCGTTTTACTCGGTTTAAGTCTCCTAGTTCTGCTTTTAAAATGGCCAATTGATTTATTGCTGTGATACGAGCCGCTTCGTAGCCTTCCTCAATAGTCAAATCGGACCCTACTTTTCCAGTAATTAGGGTGCCATCACTTTTAAGAGGACCATTTCCAGAAAGAAACAAAAGGTTTCCGGTACGAACAGCCTGAACATAATTTGCCACAGGTGAAGAAGGTGTTGGAAGTGTAATGCCTAAGCTTTTAAGCCGAGCCTCAGGATTATTGCTGGGAATTGTTTCTACTTGAGCCTTTAGGTTTTGACTATTTAAGGCGAATCCAATCAATAAGAAAATTAAGGAAATTTTATTCATGTTTTAGTAAAGTAGGGTGAATTGATATGTTTATTTTTCAAAGTCTATGGGAAACAGAATCTCATTTTTACGATTAAAAAAGGCATAGGGGCTATTGTAAACCAAAACAATTGGTGCATCAGTGTATGATATATTATTGTTTTTTAACACCTCTTTTCCTTTATCGATCACCATCTGTTCTTTTTTAGGATTGGTATAGCCACTAAATTTAAAAGCAATAAAATATCCCGCTTCAGCTTGATAAAGCTCAACATTACTTCCTAAGGGTAGTGGAGTGTTTTCCATATCAAACTTTTTTGGAAGTACAAATTCCATAGTGCCTTTGCCTTCATTTTTATCCATATGCACAGGCGTTGTCATGGCAATTTTTTGTCGTTTAGTGTTGTTTCCAGAAATGTATTTAAATAAAGAAGAAAAACCACTTTGGCTACTGGTTTTAGCCATCATGACTTGAGGATAAAAACGAATTTCCCCTTCCTCAAAATTCTGAATTACCTCGTAAGACTGAGTTTCGTATCCTTGTGCCATAATGAAATTTATGTTTAATAAAAACAAAACAATCCCAAACCTAATTCCTTTCATGATTTAGGATTCGAGCGCATTTTTACAGTAGGCAACAGATTTTTTAATTTCATTAATTATACTTGAATCAGCGGGAGTGTCATACTCGTATTCAATGGTAGCTGCAAAATTATATTTATTATCTCGCATTAACTGAAGCACTTCTTTAATTGGAGTATCTCCTTTTCCAAAAGAAACATTCTTTTTGCCATTCGCGGGATTTTGTCTGTCTTTGACGTGCATGCTCATGATGTTTTGATTTTTATTTTGAATTAAATCAAGAGCATCTGTGTTTCCTGCTGCAGTATAATGTCCTAAATCTAGATTCATCGCATTAAATGACGATTGATTTAAGGCAGTATCCCACCAGGTTGGATTTTGTTGTTCATGACCATGATATGCTACATAGATTCCATTTTTTTTAGCTATTTGCCCCAATTTTAGGGTGTGAGAAGAGTTTCTTGGGAGCTCTAACGTAACATGTGAAGCACCCAAAATTTTACCTGCTTGCATCGCGTAATTAATATTGGCATCAGAATTTTTTTCGGTTAACAAATAATCTGGTTTAAATGCATAAATATCGACACCAGCGTCATTATACATTTTACGGAGTTTGGTGAATCCATCTAATGAACGTGTTTTATTCCACTCTTCTACCTCTTTTTCATAAGAGGCCATTTGAGATTTCAAATCTTTGAATTCCTTTTCTTCTTCCTGAGTTAAACTTTTCTTTCTCTCTTTTCGTAGCATTGAATAATATTTTCTACGATCTATTTTATTTTCTGGACGCCCATTAAAAGACTCTGCAGTACGACCCATCAACTCAATTCCGCTAATCCCACACTCTACCACATATTGCAGTATAGCCTCAGCACTCTGATCTTTCATTTCTCTAAAGGAGTAAGTAATGAGCCCTAATTGAACTCCATTTATTTTTGAATTTGGAGTCAAAAGTCCGGGAATATAGTTTGGAGCCCCCCAAACTTTAGTTCCAGCTAAAGTGATTCCTGCTGCTATAGTAGCTGTTTTTCCTATAAAAGACCTTCTGGAAAAATTTGTATCTTTAGATTTCATGTTGGATAATAATTTTGTTGAAGACTAAAAGTAATCATTTTTTCAATAGGGAATTGATCCTTCATTTTTGAAATTTCGAATGATATTGAATCGTTTAAGCAGTCTTTTATTTATATTTCCAAATCTTTTAATTAAGTAGAGATGTATTATATAGGATATGATATTGGAAGTTCGTCGATAAAAGTTGCTTTGGTCAATGCCAAAAACAATCAAGAAGTAGCAGTACTATCTGAGCCTAAAAATGAAATGTCAATTAAGGCGGTTCAATCGGGTTGGGCAGAACAAGATCCAGAAATGTGGTGGAAACATTTGTGTGTAGCCACCAAACGAATAATTAGTGTTGCTAAAATTGATAGTAATGAAATTTTGGCAATTGGGATATCTTATCAAATGCACGGACTTGTTGTAGTTGATAAAGATAAACGAAGCCTTCGGGATGCCATTATTTGGTGTGATAGTAGAGCAGTTTCTATTGGAGAGAAAGCCGCAAGTGATATTGGTGAAACTAAGTATGGAATTCATTTATTGAACGCCCCAGGAAATTTTACCGCTTCCAAATTAAAATGGGTCAAGGAAAATGAGCCTGAGCTCTATGACAAAATAGATCACTACATGCTGCCAGGGGATTTTATTGCATCCAAACTTACGGGTGAAGTAGTGACAAGTAAGAATGGTCTTTCTGAGGGTATGTTGTGGGATTATAAGGAAAATAAAGTTGCGGATTGGTTATTAACTTATTACGGAATAGACACTTCTTTGACCCCCGCTTTGGTCGATAATTTTCAAGATCAAGGTTGTGTTACCAATGAAGCTGCTGCTCAAACGGGTTTACCAAAAGGAATTCCTATTCGTTACCGAGCAGGTGACCAGCCCAATAATGCGTTAGCATTAAATATATTGAACCCGGGGGAAGTGGCTGCAACTGGAGGAACCTCAGGGGTGTTATTTGCAGTTTCTGATAAGGTGAATTTTAAAGAGTATTCTAGGGTGAATCATTTTGCTCATGTCAATTATACAGAATCAAAGCCTGTAGTCGGGACTTTACTTTGTGTAAATGGAGCTGGAATTCAATACAGCTGGTTAAAAAGAATCACACAAGCAGAGAACTTCAATGAAATGAATGAATGGGCCTCTAAGATTCCCATTGGAAGTGAGGGACTTATAAACCTTCCTTTTGGAAATGGTGTAGAGCGCATGTTGAACAACAAAGCTCCTGGTGCACACCTGAGTAATTTGAACTTAAACATTCATGAAAAGGGTCATTTGTGCAGAGCTGCGCTAGAAGGAATAGCCTTCTCTTTTGCTTATGGAATGGAAATTATGCAACAAGATTCATTAACAATTAAAATAATTAGAGCTGGTAATGATAATTTATTTAGGTCCTCTATTTTTTCATCAACAGTATCCAGTTTGATAGGTCAACCCATTCAGATTTACAATACAACCGGAGCAATAGGAGCCGCCAGAGCTGCCGGGATTGAAAATAATTCTATTGAAGACTATTCCCAAAGTATTGCCATGATAGATCAAGTGGCAGAGGTGGTTCCAGAAAAAAATAAATCCCCTTATTTTGAAGCATATCAAAATTGGAAAGAACAATTAAAAAAAACATTATAAACATAAATTAACTGATCATGATAGTAACAGGAGATAAAGAATTTTATAAAGGGGTAGGGGCTATATCCTTCGAAGGAAAAGCTTCAGATAATCCTTTCGCTTTTAAGTATTATAATCCAGATCAAATGGTCATGGGGAAATCCATGCGCGACCATTTTAAGTTTGCTGTAGCTTATTGGCACAGCTTCTGTGGGCAAGGAGGAGATCCGTTTGGTCCAGGGACACAACAGTTTCCTTGGGATACGTCTAATGACCCGATGCAGCGAGCTAAAGACAAAGCAGATGCTGCCTTTGAATTTATAACCAAAATGGGATTTGATTACTTCTGTTTTCACGATATAGATTTGGTAGACGAAGCTGAAACTTTAGCCAAAAATGAAGTGAGATTACAACAGATTTCTGAGTATATAGCCCAAAAGAAGCAGGCTTCCGGTGTTAAACTTTTATGGGGAACTGCAAACTGTTTTTCAAATCCAATATATATGAATGGAGCTGCTACCAATCCTGATTTTAATGTAGTAGCTAGAGCGGGCGCTCAAATTAAAATGGCATTAGATGTTACCATGCAATTAGGGGGTGAAAATTATGTTTTTTGGGGTGGACGTGAAGGCTATATGTCTTTATTAAATACCGACATGGGGAAAGAATTGGATCACATGGCTCAAATGCTCACTATGGCTAGAGACTATGCCCGTGGACAAGGATTTAAAGGCAGCTTTTTTATTGAGCCTAAACCTATGGAACCTATGAAGCATCAATATGATTTTGATGCAGCAACGGCAATAGGTTTTTTAAGAGAACATAATTTAGATAAAGATTTCAAACTCAATATTGAGGTAAACCACGCCACCTTGGCTCAACATACCTTTGAACATGAACTTGCTGTAGCAGCAAATGCTGGAATGTTGGGTAGTGTCGATGCTAATCGTGGGGATAATCAGAACGGTTGGGATACCGATCAATTCCCTGTTAATTTATATGAGGTCACAGAGGCGATGCTTGTTATTTTACAGGCAGGTGGACTTCAAGGGGGAGGAATAAATTTTGACGCAAAAATACGTCGAAACTCAACGGATTTAGAAGATATCTTTCATGCACATATTGGCGGGGCAGATACGTTTGCAAGAGCCCTAATAGTGGCTGAAAAAATCCTAACAGAATCCCCCTATTCTGAAATGAGAAGAGAACGTTATGCTTCATTCGATTCTGAACAAGGAAAGGCTTTTGAGGCAGGCAAATTATCTTTAGAAGAGATTACTGCAATTGCATTAAATGATAGAGATCCAAAAAGAATTAGTGGAAAACAAGAACTTTTTGAAAACATCATCAATCAATACTTGTAGATCTGTATTTTTGATTTCATTTTTAAAGTCTAAATAATTATTTTAAAAAAATGACACAGTGTCATTTTTTTTATTAGTTTCGTATTAAAATCTTATAAAATGAATATACTAGTTTGTATAAGTAATGTTCCGGATACCACTTCAAAAATCAATTTTAAAGATGATAATAAATCTTTTGATACCAATGGTGTTCAGTTTATTATAAACCCTAATGACGAGTTTGGATTAACACGTGCTATTTGGCTCCAACAAAAATCTGGAGCTAAAGTTACAGTAGTCACTGTGGGTGATGCCAGTTGCGAACCCATTTTGAGAAAGTGTTTGGCAATAGGGGCAGATCAAGCCATTAGAATTGATGCAATTCCTGAAGATGGTTTTTTTGTAGCAAGCCAGTTAGCATCTTTATGTGCTAAGGAGAAATATGATTTGATCATTACCGGTCGAGAGTCTATTGATTACAATGGTGCGATGGTAGGGGGTATGTTGGCCTCAATTTTATCGATACCTTATGTAGCCAATTGTATTCAATTAGATATTGATGGAACTTCAGCCTCACTTCAACGTGAAATTGATGGTGGTAAAGAAAGCTTAAGCGCCACCCTTCCACTCGTTTTAGGAGCGCAAAAAGGTTTGGTAGAAGAATCAGATTTGATCATTCCAAATATGCGTGGTATTATGCAGGCACGCCAAAAGCCATTGACTGTTGAATCTCCCTCAGACGTTGAAGGACAAACAACAATTCAAAATTTTGAGAAACCTCAAGCAAAAGGTCCGGTTAAATTAGTTGACGCAGCAGATGTCGATACGTTAATAGAATTATTACAAAACGAAGCTAAAGTGCTTTAAAAAATATAAGATTATGTCAGTAGTTGTTTATATAGAGTCTCAGAATGGAATCATAAAGAAAGCTGGATTAGAGGTTGCGTCTTATGGAAGAGCCATTGCAAATGCAACAAAAACGGCACTAATTGCTGTAACTTTTAATACAGAAGACACATCTATATTGAATTCTCACGGGGCAGATAAAGTTTATAACATCAATACCGCTGAAGATTCCTTTTTCAATGTTGATCGTTATTGTGCAAGTATTGTTGGTATTGCGGAACAAGAAAATGCAAAAGTTGTAGTAGTTAGTGCTAGTGCAGATGGACGTTACTTAGGGCCTATACTAGCAGTGAAGGCTCAAGCAGCTTATTTTTCTAATGTGGTTGCACTTCCTAGTTCGTATGAGCCATTTACAGTAAAACGCTCCTGTTTTACAAACAAAGCGTTTAATGAGAGTGTAAGTGAACAAGGCAGAGTAGTTGTGAGCCTTTCTTCAAATGCTTTTGGAATTGTGGAACAAGAAACAGCTGCAGAACAACTTACAGGTGACTATATTGAGTCAAGTTCATCCTTAAAAGTAACTTCTATAGACAAAGTCACAGACAAAATAACCATTGCTGATGCCGACATAGTAGTTTCAGGCGGGAGAGGTCTTAAGGGTCCTGAAAACTGGCATTTGATAGAAGATCTTGCAGAGGTGCTAGGGGCAGCGACAGCCTGCTCAAAACCTGTTTCAGATTTAGGTTGGCGTCCACACAGTGAACATGTTGGACAAACAGGAAAACCAGTGGCTTCCAATCTTTATATTGCAATTGGAGTTTCTGGAGCCATACAGCATTTAGCAGGGATTAATTCATCTAAAGTGAAAGTGGTCATTAATAGCGATCCAGAAGCACCCTTTTTTAAAGCCGCAGATTATGGGATTGTAGGAGATGCTTTTGAGGTTGTTCCTCAGTTAATTGAAAAATTAAAGGCTATTCAGTAATGAATTAAACTTCCCCAAATGGTTAACAAAACCCTACTTTCAACTCAAAAAGCTTTGGAAGGAGTGTCTTCCGATATTACATTGATGTTAGGAGAATTTGGACTGTACGGAATCCCAGAAATTTGTTGTTGAGTTCGTCCATGTGAGAGTCTCAGTGTTGTATTGTATTTTCAAATAATGCATAGGTTTATCGGTTTGTTTTATGTCTTTTCCTAATGAGGGAGAAGAAGATGCTAATCTAATTAATGCACGGTAATAACTATCACTAATTTACCCAGCGCTAGTTTTTTTTGACTCAAACATGAGTTTTGGAATGATTAGAGGGGAACATTGACCTGACAATTTTAGGAGTAATGGATCTTGTTGCTTCAGCAGAAAATATCATTGTTGCAATGATGCATATCAATAAAAAGGGAGATTCTAAATTACTTTCTAAATGTAGTCTGCCCCTCGCTAACTTAGGATGTGTAAAAAGAATGGTTACTGAATTAGCAGTTTTGGATGTTACTCATCAATGGTTTTTATTGGTGGAGCATGCACCGGAAGTTAGTATTCAAGAAATCAAGGATACAACTGCGGGTAAACTTATCATTCCTGATCTGGTGAAAGAAATGCATTATTAGTCTCCTTTTAGATTCTATAGATTATTCTACAAGGAAATTAAATAATTTAGTAATTTTAAATAAAATATAATAAAATGAAAAACGCACCCTTCAATGTGATTTTTTGTCTAATACTACTTGTTGGATGTCAAAATAGCACTAAAAAAGTTGAAAAAGTAAAATCTCAGGATGAGCCAAGTATAGAAGAAGAGTGGATAAATATGAGCGCAACCAACAGTTTGGATGGTTGGCATATCTATCAAAATGAAGATGGAGAAAAAACGGGATGGACAGTTTCTGAAGGTGTTTTTACTTATAATTCTGAAAAGGCTGAGGGTGAAGGAAACAAGAGTTTAATTTCTGACAAAAAATTCACAAGCTTCGAAATAAAATTCGAATGGAAACTTTCGCCTAATTCCAATAGTGGTTTTATGTGGGGAGTAACTGAAGAAGATGCCTATGACGCTCCATACCTTACTGGTCCAGAGATACAAATCATCGATGCAGATATTTATGGAGATGATGAAAAAAATCAAATCCATACCACAGGTTCTCTATACGACATGGTAGCCCCTGATCATGTAATGGCTAAACCCGCAGGAGAATGGAATAGTTATCATATTACAATAGATTACAAAGAAAATAAAGGTACAGTAGTCCATAATGGAATGGAAATCAATCGTTTTCCCTTGCAAGGACCTGAATGGAATGAATTGGTTTCTAAAAGTAAATTTAAAGAAATGTCAGGTTTTGGTAAATTTAAAGAGGGACATCTTTGTTTTCAAGATCATCCTGGCGTAATTTCATACAGAAATATAAAACTAAGAGAACTTTAATTTGAACTATAAAAAAATCATTCCAATTTATTTTACCCAACTGATATCGGTCGGATTGGTAATGGTTTTTTTGATTCCTCTAGGACTTAAACTTATTCATGGTTTTGAGTACCACTCAGATCCAAACCTTTGTAAGAATAATAAAACACATATTCACGAATCCAATAGTCATAATGATGTGTTGGATTATTTCTTTCAACCTCTGGTTCATGACGAGGTCAAACAATATGATTATGTAATTTTTGATGAAATTAGTGAGGAGAAAGTATCCTATATTTCTTTTTACAAAACATATTTTTATCAATTTTCCAAATCAAGAGCTCCACCTGTACTGTTTCTTTCATGAAAATCATCTCTCATGATTCAATTAAATATTGAATTATGATTTTATTTATTTAACGAAACAGTATCCAAATGAAACAATTCAAATTTTTACAAAAAACATTTTTATTGCCATTATTGGCAGCAACTTTTCTAATGTCATGTTCACCTGATGAGCCAGAAGCAATCCTAGAACAAGAATTAATTACAACGGTTGAACTTACCTTCAGATCATCATCAGAAGAAGATCAAATAGTACGATGGAGTACTACTAGTGCCAATTCTGAATCAATTACACTTAAGGCTAATTCTGACTATCAAGTTGAAATTGCTTTTTATGATGAAAGTGATCCAGCAGATATAGAAGATATTACTGAAGAAGTAATAGAGGAGGCAGATGAGCATCAAGTATTTTATGAATTTTCGGGAGTTACTATTCCTTTTGTTCAAGGTGGTTCAGATGCTTTAGACGAGGATCAAAACCCAGTTTTTATTCATACAGTATGGTCTACCGGTGAGATAGGTAATGGAGTAGTAAGAGTATATTTAATTCATGAACCCACAACAAAAGCGAGTACTACACGAGACGGTTTTGGAGGAGAAACAGACGTTGCAGTAGATGTTCCTTTAGTTGTCATTGAATAATGAGATTAATCGTCCTGAGAACAATTTACTTTTTTCTTTTTGTACAAAGTGTTTTTTGGCTTGGGGCACAAGAATGTGATTTAAGCCTAAGGGGTAGGGTGACTGATCTGCACGACGGGACTCCAATCTTTGGTGCCCTACTAAAGATAGAAGGAACCGACCTTTTTGTGCAAACAAATGAAAACGGAACCTATTCTTTTGGAAATCTATGTCCAGGAGAAATGGTTCTGTTTCTTGTACATCCCGAATGCAATCCGATTACAAAAAAATACAACCTCATATCAAATACTTATTTAAATTTTGAGTTAGAGCACCATATTAATGAGTTAGAGGAGATTGTGATTTCAGACAATCAACTTAAAGGACTCAATGGTAACGCCAAAGAGTCTCGTTTAAATACAGATCAAATAATTCGGTACAGTAGCCAGAGTTTATCAGACGCTTTAACATCATTGGCTGGGGTTTCCTCCTTAAAGACAGGAAATGCTATAGCAAAACCCATGATCCATGGAATGTATGGAAGTCGTGTTGGGATAGTAGCCAATGGTATTCGGCTTCAAGATCAAGAATGGGGAGCAGATCACGCTCCAAATATTGATCTAAATGCTTTTCAAAATGTTCAACTTATAAAAGGTGCTTCTGCATTAAAATATGGAGGAGATATTCCAGGTGGAATTATCGTTTTATCACCACCAAAACTGATCCTAAAAGACAGCCTTTTTGGTCAAACCATAATGAATGCTTCCTTGAATGGGAGAGGAGGAAGCCTTACGTCAAAATTGATGAAGTCTACTTCAAATGGTTACTATGCAAATGGACAGTTCACGGCAAAGAGATTTGGCGATTTGAGTGCGCCGGATTATTTACTCTCCAATACAGGAGTCAAAGAATTCAATGTTTCATTTAAGTTAGGTCGAAATAAAATAAGCAAAGGTTGGGAGCTGAATTATTCTCGTTTTCAAAATGAGATAGGGATCTTACGAGCTGCGCATATTGGAAATATTCAAGATTTAGTAAGGGCATTGGAGGCCGACAAACCTCTCAGAATAGAGCCGTTTACACATCAAATTAATGCGCCCAAACAACAAGGTGCACATCAAAATATTCACCTCATCTATTTTAATCAATTCAGTAAAGATTTAAAATGGCAGTTGGATTATAATTATCAAATAAATTCTAGAAAAGAATTCGATATTAGAAGAGGAATCTCTGACGATATTCCTGCTATTGACCTTAAGTTACAAACACATAGTGTACTAGGAAATATGGTATGGAGGAAAGATTTTGATTGGACTCTAGAGTGGGGGGTAAATGCCTTGCTTCAAGATAATTTTTCGAATCCTAACACAGGGGTCAAACGATTAATTCCCGATCATGTTAAAACCCAATTTGGGAGTTACTGGGTCGGTTCTTACAAACCTTCAAATTCTTTTCATTGGGATTGGGGATTTCGTCTAGACCAAGTGAATTGGGAGGTACAGAAGTATTACACAGTTGCTGATTGGGAAAGTAGAGGTTATGATCAAGTTTTCTCACAATTTGAAGTAGAGCAAAGAGGGACTCAAATTTTAGTAAATCCTCAATTCGATTTTTTAAATTTTGCTGCTCAAACTGGAATTTCTTTTGAACTTGGGAAACAGTTTGAAACGAGTCTTTCATTTGTTTTGTCTCAAAGGTCACCCAATGCTTCAGAATTATTTAGTGATGGATTGCATCATTCATTAGCAACCATAGAGTTTGGGAGTTTGACATTGGAAAAAGAAGTTTCTAATAAACTCTTGTTGAGTTTTTCCAAAACTTCAGGAAAACTGAAAGGTGTCATCGAACCTTATTTCTCTAAAATCAATAATTATATTTTTATTGGTCCCAAAGGACTTCAGCAAACTATTAGAGGTGCTTTTCCTGTTTGGCAATATGAAGCAACTGATGCATTGCTCTGGGGAGTTGACACCACTTTTGAGTATGATTTTTCAAACCAATTGAGTGCAAATGTTAATGCTGCGTTCACCTACGCCCAAGATTTGAACAACGACCTACCGTTGATTAATATCCCCCCTTTTAATACTACTCAAAGTTTTAAGTACCGCTCGCCTAAAAAGCGATATGAAGTTGAAATAGTCAATCACTTTGTGTCTAGGCAAAATCGATTTCCTGATTTGAATTTCAACTATTCTAGCTTACTAGAAAATGTTTTGATTCAACGTGAAGTTGATATTAGTAGCCCACCTAATGCTTATCAGGCTGTAGATTTGTTTTTTTTAATCCACATTGGAGATGTTAAAGAATCTAAAACTAGCCTTCGATTTATGTTAAATAATTTAACCAACACTAGATATCGAGACTATCTAAATAGAATGCGTTATTATGCAGATGAAGTTGGAAGGAATTTTCAAGTGCAGCTTGTGTACTCGTATTAATTCTCTTTCTAATTTTTTTGATTTGACCTAGAAGTATATTTTCATGTTTTGAAGATTTGAAAACTGTTTTTATTTATTTTCAAATCCAATATTCCAACTGCTTTGATTATTTTTAATCTATTGAATACTTATTGTCTTGGATATTAACTGTCGCGTAAATACAACTAAATTAGAGTAATGAGAAAGATCGGATATGTTTTTGGATTGTTTTGTGCATTCACTTTTGCGCAAGATAGTGGACTTCAACTTGAGGGTTTTTATGATGACCCATCTGTCGAAACTCAATATGCATTTGTTCAGGAACTACTTTATGTAGCGGGGTATGCTCCCGAAGAAATTCAAATCTATCAGACCTTACCTAATTATGCTCATGTTTACCGTGTAAAATTAGATTCTGTAAATGGTGGTTTTATGTTTGTGCGTTGGGATAAAAAAAAGAAGGAACACTTTTTAGCGAATAAAATGATTGATCCAGGACTTTATTACAATTTAAAAGCAGCTAGGGAAGTAATGCGAAAGCAAACCAACAAAGCTAATTTTTCTGTTGAAGACATCTCTTTGCAAGCCTCTGATCAAGAGGAGATTACGGGGAGTGATATAACTGAGCTAAGAGAAGATTACGACTTAAAAAAAGAAGAAGAAAGAAAAGTTCAAAATGAACTAGAGAAAAAGTCTCTCCAAAAAGAGCAACGAAAAGTTGAGAGAAAAGCGAGTCGAAAAAAGAATTAAAATGTTATTGTCAGAATCGTCCCCTCTAATTTTGTTGTGTAACAGGTCAGCGAACCACTACATGATGTTGTATACGAGTTGTTGTGATACCCACATTCAAACTTAGATCCATCAAAAGACCAACGATCTCTATTTCCTTGATGAGGACAGCTATTGTCAAACGCTCGAACTTCTGTATCGCTAATTCTAATTAATAAGAGGTTTTTGGAAGTATAATTCATCCACCCACCAACGGCCTGAAGATCAACAAAGAGGGAACTTGAAATATCAATCTCAATGGGTCCCTCTGGAGTACTCTGGCTTTGTCCTCCAGCAGAAGGAGTATATGTCGCTTCGTCTTTAGCGCAAGCTTCAAGTAATGGTATTCCAAAAGCAGCCAAGACTATAGGTTTACATGCAGTTTTTAAAAAGGTTCTTCTGTTTTTCATAGAGCTAATTTAAAATGTTTAATTAAATTTGAAAAAATTTAAACAAACTATTTTTTAAATTATTTTATCATTTCTAAAATCTATATCCAAAAATGAACAAACTTCTCTCAATTTTCTTTCTTTTATTTACATCTTTTCTATTGGGTCAGAACATAGGGAGTTTAAATGGACGAATTCTTGACATTCAAAGTCAGCAGCCGCTTCCCGGCGCAACAGTTCTTTTAGAAGGAACTGGAATTGGAGTAGTTACCGATGATGAGGGGTATTTTATAATAAATGATATTCCTTCTAAATCATACAACATTGTTGCTAGCTTTTTAGGGTACCAAAATGAAACCTTATACAATGTAATTGTAAAGTCGGTAGGAAATCGTCCCATTCTTTTTGAATTAGAGGAAGTGACAGAAGCCCTAGATGAGGTGGTTATTGTACGAAGTCCTTTTCGTACTACCAGAGACACCCCTTTGTCTACTCAAAGTTTTTCAGCAGTTGAAATTGAAACCTACCCTGGTGGAAATAACGACATCACTAAAGTGGTTCAAAGTATGCCCGGAATTTCACCTTCCATTGGAGGATTTAGAAATGACATTATAATCAGAGGGGGAGCACCTAATGAGACCGTTTATTATTTGGATGGAATAGAAATTCCAAACATAAATCACTTTAGCACCCAAGGGAGTGCAGGTGGCCCAGTTGGAATGATAAATGTTTCTTTTGTAAGAGATGTAACCCTCTCGAGTTCTGCTTTTGGTTCCGAATACGACAACCCTCTTTCGGGGGTACTTGCTTTTGAGCAAAGGGAAGGTGATCCAAATAAATTTGGAGGAAATTTTCGTTTTGGAGCTAGTGAGGCTGGATTGACCCTAGAGGGACCATTGTTCAGGAAAGATAAAGATCGACCTGCAAACACTACGTTCCTGTTTTCAGTGCGACGTAGTTATCTTCAATTCTTATTTGAACTTATAGGACTTCCAATACGACCTGACTATTGGGATTATCAGTGGAAAATCAAGCATGAAATAGACGCCTATAATTCATTAACCTTTATAGGGATAGGCGCAATAGATGATTTCTCTGTTAAAGCTCCAGATGAATTTGACGCAGAACAACAAGCCACCTTAGATCAAGTGCCAATTATTGACCAACGAAGTACCACAGTGGGATTGTCTTGGAAACGTAATTATAAAAACGGAAAAGGTTTTATGACCACAGCGTTAAGTACTAATAGGCTGGAAAATGTTTTTTCTCGTTATAAAGACAATACCACCCGAACAGGAACAATTTTTCAAAATGATTCTTTTGAGTGGGAAACTAAATTACGTTATCAAACAACTTTCTATACCGATCAATGGAAATGGTCTTCAGGATTTAATATTCAACAATCAAGTTATCAAAACAATACGATTTTTAATTATTACGATATCGCTTACAATACATCTATTGATTTTGCGAAATACGGATTGTTTGTAAAAGGTTCCCGTAAACTGTTGAATGATCGACTAGATCTAACTTTGGGCTTAAGAACAGACGCAGATAGTTTTTCAACGGGTTCTAACCTAATTGACAATTTATCCCCTAGAATTGCATTTTCATATGCACTTACAGAAAATCAGCAGTGGAAATTGAATGCAACAGCGGGGCGTTATTTTAAAATTCCAACATATACCATGCTTGGATTTCAAAACGAACGTTCTCTCTTTGTAAATCAAGATGCTTCTTATGTGAGAAGTGATCACTTTGTGGCTGGTTTAGAATACAATTTCACTCCTTCCTCGAGATTTACATTGGAGGCTTTTTTGAAAAATTATTCAAATTATCCTGTATCAGTAGTTGATGGAGTTTCTTTGGCTAATAAAGGCGGAGGTTTTGAAGTGCTTGGTAATGAGGAAATTGTGTCAAATGGAACAGGTCAGAGTTCTGGATTAGAATTTTTATTTCAACAAAAGTTATCAAATAACTTTTATGGTGTCTTTGCTTACACTTATTTCTTTAGTGAATTTACCGGCTTAGATCTAGTATCAAGACCTTCTGTTTGGGATAGTCGTCACTTAATTTCCTTTACAGGTGGCTATAAGTTAAAACGAAATTGGGAAGTGAGTGCACGATGGAGATTTGCAGGAAAAAATCCATATGTGCCCACAGATCTTGATGCAAGTTTGGAGGCTTATCCAGAAATCATATTAGATTATGACCGACTGGGAGAAGTAAAACTCAATGCCTTTAATTTGGCTGATATTAGAATTGATAAAAAGTGGAATTTCAAAGACCTGTCTTTCAACTTCTTTTTTGAGATTCAAAACTTTTTAGGGCAGCCTAATCCAGCACCCGAAGAATATGGTTTAAATAGAGAATTGACAGGGGAGGTTATACTTCCTAGAAGTTTAGTTCCTGTTTCTACAAATGAGGGAAATAGTACCCCCTTACCTTCTTTTGGATTTGTTTTGTATTTCTAAATCAAAGATCTAAAAGTCCTTCAGGAAGCGTAACGCTAATTGTTTTGGTACTTCTATCTACTTTTTGGATAAAGTCATCATGAATAGGGATTAGTGCAGTTGTTTCCCCTCGATCAATTTCAAAAAGAGCTTGGGCTCCTTGATCATGAATAAGTTTGATGCTTCCAATATTTTTTCCTGCTTCTAGCATAGTAAAGCCTATGACTTCGTGGTAATAGAATTTATTTCCTTCTAATGCTGGGAGAAGTGTGAGAGGTAAATACAGTTCTTTTTTGAGCAGTGCATCTGCAGCGGCTTCGTCATTCACTTCTTCAAAGTCTATGCGGAGTAATGAAGATTTGTGGAGTTTGCATTTACGTATAAAAAAAGGAACCAATCCTGTGGACAGGTCCACAAAAATTGATTCCAGTGTAAGGTATTCTTCAGGAGTATCACTATCTATTTTGACAAGAACCTCTCCTTTGAAACTATATTTTCCAACGACAGTACCTAAATAAAAACAGGCTTCTTTTTTCATCGTTGAAAAGAAAGTTTGTTATCCTTCTTTTTCTTCTGACGCTTCATTAGCCTCAGGAGCAGCCTCTTCTTCAGTTGCTTCAGCAGCAGGTGCTTCTTCTGCAACCGCTTCGGTTGTTGCTTCAGCAGCAGGTGCTTCTTCTGCAACCGCTTCGGTTGTTTCTTCAGCAGCTGCTTCTTCTACAGCCTCTGTTGCTTCAGTAGCTTCTGCTTCGGCAGCAGCTTCGGCAGCTTCAGCGGCTTCTACTTCTGCTTCGGCAGCAGCAGCATCGGCTAAACGCTTATCGCTAACAGCTTTTTCATCAGCAAGGCGTTTTGCTCTAGCATCTGATTCAGCTTGAGTTAAACCGTCTTTTTTCGCTTGAATTTTAGTCTCTTTTTCTTCTAACCAAGCAGCAAATTTAGTATCTGCTTGCTCTTGAGTTAAAGCGCCTTTTCTAACTCCTCCATTTAAGTGATGCTTTAACATCACCCCTTTATAGGATAAAAGCGTGCGCGCTGTATCTGTGGGTTGAGCTCCTTTTTCTAACCAAGAAACTGCATGATCTATGTTAAGATCAACTGTTGCTGGATTAGAGTTTGGATTGTATGTTCCGAGTTTTTCAAGATAGCGTCCATCTCTTTTTGCTCGTGCATCTGCGGCAACTACCCAATAGAAGGGTTTTCCTTTTTTACCGTGTCTTTGTAGTCTAATTTTTACTGGCATAACATATTAATTTGTGAGGATTCCCGATCCTCGGGTTATTAATTCCGGGCTGCAAATATAATTTATTTTTCTTTTATGAAAGAAGGGATTGATAATATTTGTTACATCTTGAAAGATGTTTTTCACGCTATGGAATGTTTTGATAAACTTAAACCCTAGGTAAGCAGTCGTAAAAGTTGGTGATAGCAATAAAAAAGTGTATTTTTGCGCACTAAAATTTTATCAAAAAATGAACATCAGCAGAACTGATTTAGACGCCCTAAACGCAACAATTAACATCAACTTAGAACGCTCTGACTTTCAAGAGAAAGTGAATGAAGTCTTGACAAGTTACAGGAAAACAGCTAACATACCTGGATTTAGAAAAGGACATGTTCCTATGGGTATGATCAAAAAGCAATATGAGCAAGCCGTTACTGCTGATGAGGTCAATAAAATTCTTCGTGAACAATTGGATACTTTTATTAAAGAAGAAAAGTTAAACCTTTTAGGAAATCCACTTCCAAAAGCTCCAGAACAAGAATTAGACTGGTCTGCTGAAAGTATTGACTTTGAATTTGAATTAGGACTTGCGCCCAATTTTGATGTGAAATTAGATATACTAAAAAAAGTAGTACGCTATGAAATCGAACCTGATGCCAAAATGCTCACCGAGCAGTTGGACTACGTTAGAAAGCAATATGGAAAATTAGTTTCCCAAAAGAATCCAGCCAAAGGATTTGAAATTACTGCTCAATTCAGAAATGAAGCACTTGAGCTTGAAAAAATGGGCACATTTACCCTCGAAGATATCAAAGCGAAGAAAGCTGTTTCTACCCTTAAAGAAGCCACTTCAGGCACAGTTGTTACTTTGTTGGGAAAGGGACTTTTTTCTGACGAAGCCAAAGCAAAACAATTACTTGCTGTAGATGATGATCAACTTAAAGCAATAAGTACTGCAGAGCTCACTGTTGAGATCAAAGAAATTAACGAGCGTATTCCTGCAGAATTAAACCAAGAGTTGTTTGACAAGTTATATGCTCCAGGTACAGTAACCTCTGAAGCTGATTTAAAAGATAAAATCAAAGATGGTTTACAAAAACAATTTGAGCCTCAAGCAGATCAAAAACTGTTAAACGATATTACTGAGTATTTAGTGGAAAAAACTAAATTTGATTTGCCTTCAGATTTTCTAAAAAGATGGATGCAAACTGCTGGAAAAGAACCAATGACCCCAGAAGCTGCGATTGAGGAATTTGATAAATCTGAAAAAGGAATACGTTATCAATTGATCGAAGGCAAACTTATCGAGGAGCACAAGCTTGACATGACTTTTGACGAGTTAAAAGAATTTACTACTTCTTTGGTTCAAAATCAGATGATGCAATACGGCCAGCAAGCCGATCCTACACAAATAGAAGGAATTGTATCAAATGTTCTCTCAAATCAGGAGGAAACTAGAAGAATTTCTGAACAATTAATGAGCAACAAAATGCTCACTTTCTTTAAAGAAAACGCGCCCTTAAAAATTAAAAAAGTAGGCTTTGATGCCTTTATCAAAGAAGCTTACGGCAAAGCTTAATATTTTCATTATTTTTAATAAAAATAAAAAACATGGATTACGGAAAAGAATTTAAAAAATATGCAACTCAACATCACGGTGTTAATTCGATGTATTATGATCAAATTGTAAGTAGTATGACGCCTTACATCATTGAAGAGCGCCAAATGAATGTTGCTCAAATGGATGTTTTTTCAAGATTGATGATGGATCGTATCATGTTTTTAGGAACAGGGATTGACGATAATGTAGCGAATATCATCCAGGCGCAGTTATTATTTTTACAAAGCACCGATGCCAATCGAGATATTCAAATGTATATTAACTCACCAGGAGGGAGTGTATATGCTGGTTTAGGTATTTATGACACCATGCAATTTATCAGTCCTAATGTAGCTACAATCTGTACAGGAATAGCTGCTTCTATGGGCGCAGTGCTTTTGTGTGCAGGTCATGAAGGAAAACGTTCTGCTTTACCCCATGCTAGAGTGATGATCCACCAACCTCTGGGTGGAGCACAAGGTCAAGCTTCTGATATCGAAATTACTACCCGAGAGATTTTAAAACTCAAGGATGAATTATATCAAATCATTTCTAAACATTCTGGACAGAATATGGAGAAGGTGACTCATGACAGTGATCGTGATTACTGGATGAAAGCTGAAGAAGCAAAGACCTATGGGATGGTTGATGAAGTATTGCAAAATTCCCCAAAATAATACCCTTTTACTATGAGTAAACCAGATTTAAATTGTTCGTTTTGTGGAAGACCTAAGCCAGAAACACAGCTGCTCATTGCAGGTTTGGACGCTCATATTTGTGACCGTTGTATTATTCAGGCACATGGAATTGTTCATGAAGAAAGTGATGTATCCAACAAAGAAGAAGTTCAAATAGAACTCAAACCGCCTAAGGACATCAAAACTTTTTTGGATACGTATGTTATTGGACAAGAATCTTCTAAAAGAGTTCTTTCAGTCGCAGTTTATAATCATTATAAGCGTTTGATCCAAACCGAAACAAAGAAAGAGAGTGATGCCGTAGAAATCCAAAAAAGTAATGTGCTCCTTGTGGGCCCTACTGGTACAGGAAAAACTCTATTAGCCCAAACAATTTCTCGTTTATTAAATGTTCCATTAGCGATTGTAGATGCGACGGTTCTCACAGAAGCTGGTTATGTTGGAGAAGATGTTGAAAGTATCTTATCAAGATTACTTCAAGCTGCAGACTATGACGTGGATCGTGCTCAAAAAGGAATAGTATTTATCGATGAAATTGATAAAATAGCACGTAAAGGAGATAATCCCTCCATCACTAGGGATGTTTCTGGAGAAGGTGTACAACAAGCTTTATTGAAACTTTTGGAAGGAACAGTAGTAAATGTCCCGCCAAAAGGAGGAAGAAAACATCCTGATCAAAAATTTATTGAGGTAGATACCTCAAACATTCTCTTTATTGCTGGTGGAGCTTTTGATGGAATAGATGCTCATATAAGTAAGCGTTTAAATCTTCAAGCCATAGGGTATAAAACCGCTCAAGAGCAACGGAATGTTGACAAAGAGAATATGTTGCAATACATCACACCACGGGATATACGTTCCTTTGGTTTGATTCCTGAAATTATCGGAAGGCTCCCTGTATTAACTTATATGAATCCTTTAGATAAAGGAGCACTACGAGAAATTTTGACGAGTCCAAAAAATGCTTTAGTAAAACAATACATTCACCTTTTCGAGATGGATGAAATTGAATTACAGTTCACTTCTGGAGCTTTAGATTACATTGTAGAAAAAGCGTTACAGTATAAGCTAGGAGCGAGAGGATTACGTTCATTATGTGAAGCCATTTTAAATGATGCTATGTTTGAACTCCCACAATCTGACGTTAAAAGCCTGAAAGTTACCAAGCAATATGCAGAGTCCAAACTTTCTACCATAGCGCTTCCGAAACTTAAAATTGTTTCTTAGCGATTCATTTCTAAAAGCTCTTCTAAAAGTGTTCTTGAATTTGAGAGACGTGGAACTTTGTTTTGTCCACCTAGTTTTTCATTTCTTCTGTGCCAGTCGTAAAACAAATCCTTTCTAGCAGTGTGTAATTTAAGATTTAGAAGAGTCATGTTTTTGTAACGCTTGGCTTCATAATCTGAATTTTCGTTTTGCAGCGCAAGATCTAATTGTATACTGAACTCTGTTAAGTTTTCTGGTGCTTTTTCAAATTCTATGATCCATTCGTGAGCACCTTTGGTTCCTTCCTCCATAAATATGGGAGCTGCAGTATAATTTGATATAATGCTTTTTGTTTTGGCACATACTTTTCCTAGAGCTTTTTCTGCATTGTCAATGATGAGTTCCTCACCGAAGGCATTTATATGATGTTTTGTTCGACCTGTTACTTGAATGCGGTAAGGAGAAAGATTAGTAAAACGTATAGTGTCTCCAATTTGATAGCGCCATAATCCAGCATTAGTAGTGATGACTACAGCATAATTTATACCCAATTCAACATTTGATAAGGGGATCACTTTCTCGTTTGATACATTGCTATTGGGTTGAAAAGGAATAAATTCATAAAAAATTCCATAATCAAGCATTAGAAGAAGTTCATCCGAATCATTGCGATCTTGGATTGCAAAAAAGCCTTCTGAAGCATTGTAGATTTCGTAAAATTGAAACTTAGACTTTGGGAAAAGATTTTTATACAATTCTCTGTAAGGTTCAAAGCTTACACCACCATGAAAATATACTTCAGCATCTGGCCAGATTGCAGAAATATTTTTTTGACCCGTTTCTTCAAGTACATTCTGAAGCAGCACCATCATCCATGAAGGAACACCTGCCAAACTTGTTACTTTTTCAGGGATAGATTCTTCTACAATTGCTTTCATTTTGATTTCCCATTCTGCCATCAAAGAAGTTTTATTGCTGGGGGTACTACTCAATTCAGCCCAAAAGGGAAGGTTTTGAATGATGATTGCGGAAAGATCTCCAAAGTAACTGTTGTTGTTATTGTATAATTCACTACTTCCACCTAGACGCAAGCATTTACCAGAAAGTAGTTGCGAATCTTCATTATTATTAAAATACAAAGAGAGCATGTCTTTGCCTGCTTTGTAATGACAACCCTCCAGGGATTCAACACTTACGGGGATAAACTTACTTTTGGAATTGGTTGTTCCACTTGATTTGGCAAACCATTTTATTGGGGTAGGCCAAAAAATATTTTGAACTCCCTGACGGCATCGCTCTATTTGAGATTCAACAGACTCGTAATTACTCAATGGAACCTGACTTCTAAAGTCCTCATAGTTTTTAATGGCTTCAAAGTTATAACGCATTCCCATTTCGGTTTGTTGAGCTTTACTCAAAAGATTATTTAATAGTTCTTCTTGTACCTCATGTGGGTATTTTAAAAAGAGATCTATTTGATGAATTCTTTTTTTTAGAATCCAAGAAGCAATCGAGTTGAACAGGGGTATGGGCATAAAAATATTATTACCTTTCGAAGATAAAAATATTTAAGTCGTATAAAGAATATGTTCGAAGGTACCTTAAAAAAAATGCAAACGGAACGTGCAGCTCCCATCAATTATTTTTTGAATACAGAAGAAGGTTTTCTTCATTTGAACCAGTGTTTAAATAGAACACTTCAGATAACACATATAGGTTCGCAATGCCTAAACTGCAATCAATCTCTGCCTATTTTTAGACAGGGCCATTGTAAGTCTTGTTTTTTTGACAGTCCTGCTACAGGAGACTGGATTATGCGTCCTGAGTTGAGTAAAGCTCATTTAGGGGAGGCTGATCGTGATTTAGAATACGAACAAAAAATGCAGTTGCAACCACATATTGTTTATTTGGCATTAAGCAGCCATTTAAAAGTGGGTGTGACGCGAAAAAGTCAATTGCCCACCCGATGGATAGACCAAGGCGCTCATGAGGCGGCGGTATTAATAGAAGTACCTAATCGCTATTTGGCTGGAGTGGGAGAGGTTGCCTTAAAGAATCATTTTTCTGACAAGACCAATTGGCGAAAGATGTTACAACACCAAGCCAAACCCATTCAATGGACGGATGAACGAAATAAGGCATTAGATTGTTTGCCAAATGAATTGAAGCCTTACATAAATGAAAAAGATTTTTCAGTTGAAAAATTACAATTCCCAGTACTGCAATATCCAGAAAAAGTAAGCAGTTTAAACCTCAGCAAAACACCCTTATTTGAAGGAAAATTAATGGGAATAAAAGGACAGTATTTATTGTTTGAAGATCAGACAGTTTTTAATATTCGTTCCAACGAAGGACAACGTGTAAAAATTTCAATAAGCTAAGAAATATGTTTGTCCGAATCTGCAATTAGTTTCTGCAATTCTGTGAATTCTTTTTTAGTTAAATCACGATATTTTCCTATGCCTACATTAAGTTCAATATTCATTATTCGGATACGCTTGAGTTTTACTACCCTATAATTCAAATATTCACACATACGACGAATTTGTCGGTTCAGACCCTGAGTAAGAATAATTCTAAATTGGTTTTTATGAATTTGTTCTACCACACATTTACGAGTCATTGTATCCAAAATAGGAACTCCGTTGGCCATTTTTTCGATAAACTCCTGAGTAACGGGTTTGTTTACGGTGACAATATATTCTTTCTCATGATTGTTTCGAGCTCTCAAGATTTTATTGACAATGTCCCCGTCATTGGTTAAGAGAATAAGTCCCTCACTTGGTTTGTCCAGCCTTCCAATTGGAAATATTCTAGATGGATAATTGATGTAATCAATAATATTATCTTTTTCTACTCTTGTATCTGTGGTACAAACAATTCCAACGGGTTTATTAAAAGCTAGATACACATTTCGTTCTTGGAGATCTTCTACTAACACACCATCGACTTCTATTCGGTCTTGGGGAGTCACTTTTTGACCCATCACAACCTGTTTGTCATTTATTTTGACGCGTCCCTCCTCAATCAAACGATCCGCGGCTCGACGTGAACAATGTCCAATTTCGCTTAAGTATTTATTTAACCGTATTCCTTCAGATTCTTCTTGCATACATCTTAAAGTTTAATTTCATCATTGGGTTTGAGTTCAAAGGTTCTTCTGAATAAACCCACAAAAAGGTATAAAAAAGGGGTGTCAAAAAACGCAACAAGAATTTTGAATAGAAATCCAGAAAGCACTAACCCCCAAAATAAACTCCAATCCAAAACTCCAAAAATGCTAAGGAGACCAATCACAAGAACAGTGTCAATTAATTGAGAACTAAAGGTCGAAAAATTATTACGTAACCAGAGCATTCGTCCTTGAGTTAGATTTTTCCAAAAATGATAAATTCGAATATCAACTAATTGAGCCAATAGATAAGCAATCATTGAAGCAAATACAGCAACAGGCGAAAGTGCAAAGACTTGATTAAAGGTAGTGTCGTCAATAGGGGAATTGTCTAAAGCCGGGACCCAATTTGCTATTAAAAGAATTCCCATTGAAAAAAAAGAAGCAAAAATTCCAGCAACCACCACTTCATTTGCTTTCTTTTTTCCATAAATTTCTGAGATTAAATCGGTTATCAAAAAAGTAATGGGATAGGGGAGAATTCCAACTGAAAGCTCAAAAAGTTGATTTCCAAAAATCGAAATTTCAAACGGACGCCAATAGAAGAACTTTTGAAAAATTAAATTAGAAACGACTAGCGAAGTGATAAATAAGCCTGCGAGATAGAGGTATATTTTTTTTGCTAATTCTTTTTTTTGTTCTGTCATTTATTCAATACTTAGGTCAAAAGGGATAAGCATTTGAACAGACAGTAGGGGATTTTTGGGATCTGTATGTTGTAATTGTTGTCTAAGGTTTTTAGGAACCCACTGCATCCATGTCAATTTTGATTCAATAGAAGGAAGCGCTCCAGAAAGTACACTTTCCAAATCTTCTTCAAATTTTGGATAATTTACAATATTATAGTTTTCTATATTTGCCGCTTTTGCAGCAGCCATTATAGCATCTTGAAGTCCTCCTAAATGATCTACAAGACCCACATTCAGGGCTTGTTTTCCACTCCACACCCTTCCTTGTGCTATTGATTCTACTTCAGCTGAGGTTAACCCACGACCATCAATGACACGTTGTTTAAAGGTGTTGTAAGTGTTTTCAATACTTTTAATTGTTCTTTGCTTAAACGTTTCCGACAAAGGTTGGAAGAAGCTATAACCCAATGCGTTTTGATGTGTTTCTACCGTTTGAGCATTAATTCCTAACTTTTTTGTCATTCCGTGGATATTGGGTAAAGAAGCGAAGACACCAATCGAACCCGTAATGCTGAGTGGATCAGCATAAATCTGATCTGCACCCGCAGCGATATAATATCCGCCAGAGGCTGCTACATTTCCCATAGAAACAAAAACGGGTTTTTTACTTTTTAAGTTTTCAATGGCGCGCCAAAGTAAATCTGATGTCAAAGCGTTTCCTCCTGGAGATTCCACACGAAGCACTACGGCTTTAATCCAGTCATCATCAGCTAATTCTTGAAGTGTTTCAACAAAAACACCTTGAGCTATCATATTTTCAGTTCCTTCACCATACATGATTGGACCTCGAGCAAAAACAACTGCAATTCGATCTTTTATGTCAGTGTTGTAGGTTGATGAAGCATTGTTTAGCTGTCTTATTGATGCCAAATTGGTTTTTTGGCTTGAAGATATTTCAAGTGCTGTTTTTATTCTTTCATCAAAATCATCTTCATAAACCAATGCATCAATCAAGGTTTCATTAACACCATCTTCAGGGACAACAAGCCGTTGGTTGTTGATAATATCATCTATTGTTTTAGATTTTAAATTTCGCGCTTCACCAATTTCTTCTCTAACGGTTTCCCAAATATCGTTTAGCAAGGTTTTGATTTGGTAACGGTTGTCAGCACTCATTTCATTTTCTAGGTAAGGCTCTACTGCGCTCTTGTATTTCCCATGGCGAATAACTTCCATTTTAACACCGTATTCCTCTTGAAAATCTTTATAGTACAAAACCTCTGAAGCCAAACCTTTGAATTCTAAAATCCCTACTGGATTGAGAAAAATAGAATCTGAAACCGAGGCTAAATAGTATCCTTTTTGGGTATAAAGATCACCATATGCATAAATGAATTTTCCGCTTTCTTTGAAGCGATTAAGCGCATTTCGTATGCTTCTTGTTTGAGCCCATCCAGCACTAATGAAATCGGTACGCAAACGAATTCCTTTAATACTTGAGTTATCCTTAGCTTTGTCAATAGCTGAGAGAATATCGGGCAATCCCAAAACTTCATCTTCTAATCCAAGAAAGCGTTGGAATTCATCAAAATTAGGGGCTCGGTCTACTATAGGGTAGTTTAGATTTAGGTCAAGTACACTGTTTTGTTTTACTGATGTTAAGCCAGAAGGAGCATTGATTATGCTCGCAATCCCAGAAACGAATAACAATAGGATTACAAAAAAAAGTCCCAAGGCAGTCAGCGTGCCTAAAATAGATGCGAAAAAGCTTTTTAGAAAATTCATATTGAAACTTTTGGTTCTGCAAATATAGGGTTTTGTAGCTTTGTACTAGAGTTCATAGCATGATCAAAAAGAAGCAAATTTTTATTTCATTGGGAAGCAATCAAGGAGATCGGTTGGTTTACCTTATTAAAGCACTTTGTCTTTTAGAAGCACATGAAATTAAAGTCATTGGGTTGTCCAGAGTTTATGAAACACCTCCTTGGGGCTTTGAAAGCACACCTTTTTATAATGCTTGTGCGCAACTACACACGAACGTCTCACCGCAGGAATTGATGCAAATTCTTTTAAAAGTAGAAAAGCATCTTGGACGTACAAGAACCGAAAATACCGGGTATGCTGCCCGCTCTATTGATTTGGATTTATTGTGTTTTGAAGAGGTGATATTGAATTCAGACATATTAACACTCCCGCATCCTAGATTAGAATTGCGAAATTTTGTTTTGCAACCATTGGAAGAGATTTCTAAAGAATGGATACATCCTGTGTTGAATAAAACAGTTTCTGAATTGAGAGAACAGAGTTCAGATACTGCTGTTTGCAAGCCTTTTCCCTTTTCATTCTGGTCTCCTCCTATTTTTAAAACCTATGCTTATATTGCTATAGAGGGGAATATTGGGATTGGAAAATCAACTTTAGCTCAACAAATTAAAGAACAATACTCAGTCGAACTTCATTCTGAGCGGTTCACTAATAATCCTTACTTACCCCTTTTTTATAAAGATCCACAAAAGTATGCCCTAGAAGTTGAGACCTTTTTTTTGAATGATAGAGTAGAGCAAATGGTACAATTTTGGAAGGAAGAAAAAGCCTCAGTAGTTTCTGATTATTTTATTTATAAGTCTCTTGTTTTTGCCGCTCAAAATTTAACATCACTTGATTTCAAATCCTATGAAAAGCAATTTTCAAGTCTTGTCACTAAATTAAATGCACCCTCTTTGTTGGTTTATCTTCAAGCAGATGTGTCTCATTTAATGAGACAAATTCAGAAAAGAGGGAGGCCTTTTGAACAAGAAATCAAAGAAGATTATTTAAGAAAAATAGACCAAGGCTATGAAAACCTAATGCAAACAAATTTCTCATTTCCAGTAGTTAAGATTGAAGTAGACGAGTTGAATTTTGAAGCTGATACGACAGCTTTTCAAAGCATACTTAGAAAAATTTATGCTACTACTTTTTTGTAAAGTAATCCCAAACAACCACTCCAGTAGCTACGCTGATGTTTAATGAATGTTTGGTTCCAAACTGTGGGATTTCAAGTGCTTGACCACAAGCATTAACAACTTCTTGAGCAACTCCACGAACTTCGTTGCCCAAAATAAAAGCATGTTTAGTGTTTTTTTTCGGTTGAAAGACGTCCAGTAGAACGGCTTTTTCTGTTTGTTCAATTGCCCAAACTGAAACCTTTTCATTTTGTAGTTTTTGAACAACATCTAAGGTGTTCTCTACATATTCCCAAGCCACATTTTCTGTTGCTCCCAATGCAGTTTTATGAATGTCTTTATGAGGAGGAGTTGCCGTAATGCCACAGAGGTAAATTTTTTCAATTAAGAAAGCATCTGCAGTTCGAAACACTGAACCTATATTATTAAGACTTCGAATATTATCTAAAATAAGAATTAAAGGTGTTTTTTCAGCTTGTTTAAAATCGCTTACTGTTTTCCGAATTAGTTCTTCATTTTTTAATTTGCGCATAACTTTTGACAAAAAACAAAAATACAACCTCTTAAAGTTCTATTGCTATTTGCATCTTTGTTTTTCGAAAAAACAATAATTTTTTAAATACATTCGTAAAAACGATTCATTTTGGCTAAAGCAGCAAAAGAGACCCCTTTAATGAAACAATACAATCGGATCAAGGCAAAATATCCAGATGCTTTATTGTTGTTTCGTGTAGGTGATTTTTATGAAACTTTTGGAAAAGATGCTATTAAAGCTGCTGGAATTTTAGGGATTATTTTAACCAAAAGAGGAGCTGGAAGTTCTAGTGAAACAGAATTAGCAGGATTTCCACATCATTCGTTAAATACGTACTTACCCAAATTAGTTAAAGCAGGATGCAGAGTAGCTATCTGTGATCAGCTGGAAGATCCCAAAATGACAAAGACCATTGTGAAAAGGGGAGTAACTGAATTAATTACCCCCGGAGTTTCTTTACATGATGATGTCTTAGATCAAAAGAAGCACAATTATTTAGCCGCCGTCTTTTTTGAAAAAAAATGGGGGGTTTCTTTTTTGGATATTTCAACAGGAGATTTTTGGGTAGCCGAGGGAACTACAGAACAAATAGAGCAATTATTACAAAGTTTTTCACCTAGCGAGGTATTGGTTCCAAAACCCAAAAAGAAATTATTCCAGGAAAACTTTGGCTTGCAATACCATTGTTTTTATATGGAGGATTGGGCATTTGAATTAAGTACTGCTCAAGAAAAGTTAACGACTCATTTTCAAACAAATTCCTTAGAGGGCTTTGGTGTTCAAAGATATACAGTAGGGATCAGCGCTGCAGGTGCAGTATTGCATTATCTATCAGAAGCTCAGCACAAAAAATTGCAGCATATTACCCGAATTTCACCTATTGCTCAAGAGGGCTTTGTTTGGTTGGATCGATTTACTCAGCGTAATTTGGAACTGTTTCAGTCCACACATCCAGAGGGTATACCCCTTATTTCTGTTTTGGATCATACCCAAACCGCCATGGGAGGACGTTTGTTGAGAAGGTGGTTGGCTTTTCCATTAAAAGAAAAACAACAAATAGAATCCCGTCATGAAATTGTGCAGGGATTTATTGAACAAAATGAAGTTTTGTCTCAGGTACAACAAGCTTTATCTAATATTATCGATATAGAGCGAGTAATGGCAAAAATTGCCACAGAGAAAATTAGCCCAAGAGCTTTATATCAATTGCAAGACTCTTTGACTGAAGTAGAAAGTCTTAAAGGCCATTTAGAAAATGGAACGAATACAACCATTAGAAAGCAATTGAAGCTGCTCCCTTCTTGTGCCTCAATTACGGCTCTGATTCGTCAGACGATTCATCCAGAAGCGCCGGTTTTGGTTTCCAAGGGTACAGTGATTGCTGAGGGATTTTCTGAAGACTTGGACGGGTTAAGAGGATTGCGAGATAAGTCTCAATCTCATCTGGATGCTATGCTGGAAAGAGAAACGGAACGTTCACAAATCCCTTCTCTTAAGATAGCTTTCAATAATGTGTTCGGTTATTATATTGAAGTTCGTAATACCCACAAGGACAAAGTACCCGATGATTGGATCCGAAAACAAACTCTTGTGAATGCAGAGCGTTATATCACTGATGAGCTCAAAACCTTTGAAGCAGAAATCCTTCAAGCAGGAGATCGTATTATGGTTCTGGAACAACAGTTATATGCCCAGTTAATTCAAAAGTTACAAAAAGAGTTAGAGGTATTTAAGCAGAATGCCAATGCGGTAGCCCAGTGGGATATTTTAAGTTGTTTTGCAAAAACAGCTCTGAAAAATAATTATTGCCGTCCCACGCTTACTCAAGGAAATGAATTGATTCTTAAAGGAGCTCGTCACCCTGTTATAGAACAACAATTACCATTGGGGACACCCTATATTGCTAATGATCTTGAATTAGACCGTGACACCCAACAGATTATGATGATTACGGGACCTAATATGTCCGGTAAATCTGCAATTCTAAGGCAAACAGCTTTGATTTCACTACTTGCTCAATTGGGAAGTTATGTTCCAGCAACACAAGCAACTTTAGGTATTGTAGATAAAATTTTTACAAGAGTGGGGGCCAGTGATAATATCTCTATGGGAGCTTCTACTTTTATGGTTGAAATGAATGAAACGGCCTCCATTCTAAATAATATTTCTGAGCACAGTCTAGTGCTTTTAGATGAAATAGGCAGGGGAACCAGTACTTATGATGGAATTTCTATCGCATGGGCTATCGCAGAGTATTTGCATGAACATCCTTTCAAACCTAAAGTGCTTTTTGCAACACATTACCATGAGTTAAATGAAATGACACAACGGTATCCAAGGATTAAAAACTTCAATGTTTCAATTAAAGAAACAAGTGATAGTGTCTTGTTTTTAAGGAAGCTGATTCCAGGAGGAAGTGCGCATAGTTTTGGAATTCATGTTGCAAAAATGGCGGGGATGCCAAAACACGTCCTTCGTTCTGCACAAGATAAATTGAAAGTTTTGGAGGCTTCTCATGGACTCAAAAAATCAGACAATGAAAAGAAAGACACCGAAGAGAATTTACAACTCAGTTTTTTCAATCTAGATGATCCACTTTTAGAGGCCCTCAGAGACGAAATTACCAGCTTAGATATAGATACCCTTACCCCTGTAGAAGCTTTAATGCAACTCAATCAAATTAAGCGACGTTTAACCCAAAAGTAAGTAAGGATTTACCCATCAGTTAGACTCCTATACAAGGCATATTTTTTTTCATTAAAAATGCTCTTATTAATTTAGAAAGAATTAAAATTATTTTACATTTGCAATCCACAATGCGAAAGTAGCTCAGGGGTAGAGCATCACCTTGCCAAGGTGAGGGTCGCGGGTTCAAATCCC
>Ga0209653_1000335_pt1 | contig 42196 bp, 36 predicted proteins | sample SaaInl6LU_22_DNA_FD_184644 | JGI IMG/M metagenome (GOLD analysis project Ga0209653, IMG submission 184644) | Marine microbial communities from expanding oxygen minimum zones in the Saanich Inlet - ESP_116LU_22_DNA (SPAdes) (version 2) | ecosystem: Environmental > Aquatic > Marine > Intertidal... | reverse complement strand
AAAAAGGAGTGTTAGAAATACCAAGATTATAAAAGAAGTTACCCCCTATACACACATGTTCAGAGTGATGCCATAAAAAAGATAAATACCCCATTAGCTTTAATCGTTCAACATGATAAATATTCATAAAAAAATGCTATATTTAATGATAACAATAAAAAAATACATGTATTGTTAATTTAAGTATAATTATTGTTGGTTTTTGTAAACATATAACCAGTTATCTGTAATTATCAAAAAAACAAAAAAAATGAACTTAATACCAAAACAAGTTTTGCTTTTATCAATTCTAATAAATTTATCCTGTATTGATAACGATGTACAAAATCTTGAAAAAAACAGTTTTATTCAATCAGTAATATTACCAGATACTATTACTATGGGAGCTCCTTTTAATATTGAATTTGAACTTTCTGTATCTGGATGTCAAACTTATTCTCGCTTTGAATTAAAAAAAGATCAAGAAAATATTTTCCTAAAGGTTTTCACTCAAAATCAAACTAATACAGATCCTGATGTAAATTGTTTAACAGGTTTATTCACAGAAAAAGTTATCGAGGAAATTCAACTCAACTCAATAGGGAAAAAAAAAATAATTATTAATGATTCTACAATCGTAAAAACCATACTTATTAAAAAATAAACAGCATTATGGAAAAGACAATAATACTTTTTATTTTATCTCTCTTATTTATTAAAATAAATGCACAAGAAATCCAGCGATTGAACGAACTCGGTTACCCTCTCAAAGAGACGACAACTCTAGAAAGTGATTTTATCCAAGGGGGAACTTATCATTAAATTCAAAGAAGAATATATAAATACAACAACATTAGAAAGTAATTCTGCAAAATTTAGTTGTGCTCAACTTCAAAAAAAGAATTTATCCAAATCGGTTAAAAAATCTATATCATTCTTTTCTCATTTTGCTAATTACAAAATGCGAAAAATAGTTAAAAAACACAAATCATCATATGGCAAATCAACTTCTCGCTTGGGAGTTATTACAAAAAATTCTAGTTTTCAATATATGATGGTTCTTGAAGTTGATAAATATAACGATATCAAGGAGATTACCCATCAATCAGCGGTTGGCGGAACCATTGTTAATTCTACAGATTGGTACAACACCATTTTTTATGGAGATGGTCTTTCAAATGGAATTTATCTGGCAAAAAGGCATGAGGTTGAATCCACTGTAACATTACCCGACTTTTTAAATATAAACTTTTATGTTTGGGGTAGAGGCACAAACGCATCTACAGGTTGGTCTGCTGCAAACCCGAACTACCAATTAGGCTTTTGTGATGTGGTTGATTTAAATGGAAATTCTGCAACTTTAAGAACATTCATTTATGAGGTTTATACAATTTCTGGTCAATCTTTGGGTTGGTATCCCACATCAGCAAGCAATGTTAAATTCGCATATACAACATTAGGTATTGGTTGCCCTGAAAACAGAAATATTACTCAGACCATTAGCCCTGGTACTGAAGCAGGAAATATTACATATTCGGCAAGCAATTCTATAGCAGCCACAAACAAGATAGAATCTGGTAGCGATGTTGTATACACGGCAACCAATTCTATTACTTTATCACCTGGTTTTAAAGTCGAACAAGGGGCTGTGTTCAATGCTTATATCGGTGGCTGTAGTTCTACAGGTTCTTTGAAATCAGCAAATATTTCACAAGATGATAACAATGTTGACTCTTCTGAAGATAATACTTTTTCGATAAAATTAGATTCTTCAACTATTAATCAAAAAACACAAAACGTTAAAGTCTATCCTAATCCAAATAAAGGAAGTTTTACTACCGAAATCTTACGAGCAGAAAATAATCCATATACTTTAGAAATCTATAACTCAAATGGAGTTTTGGTATATAAAGCTCAACATTTGAATACGAATAAACTTCATATAAATCAAATATCTATGACCGATGGTGTATATTATTTGAGAATTATATGCGGAACAGATATTTCAACAGAAAAAATCATTGTAAACTAAAAATAATAGCTATGAAACAATTTAATAGTTACATATTACTAATTCTCATTTTCTCATTTATGGCATTTAGCTGCGATAAAACTGAGAAGAACGAAGAACAAATTTTAATCATTACAGATTATAAATGGAGATTAAATATGATTGAATCAGACGGAAAGCAATTAACTGTAACTAAAGATGAATATTTTCGAGAGGATGCATATATATTGACATTTGACAATGATTCAATATTTACCTTAAATACAAGTGTGAATTCTGCAAAGGGAAAATTCTCAATCGATTTAGAAACTAAAAGGATTACGGTATCCAACTATCATGAATTAACTGAAATAGCTGCATCAGATATAAATGAGCAAAACCTTAATGATTTACTAATTAATTCATTGAATAATATTAATAGCTTTGAGCAAATTGGAAGGTATTTGGCTTTAAAGGGTGATTTTGGAGTGATAAAATTTGAAAAAATATAGATACTACAAAAAACTATACCCAACAATGTGTCATACGTAATGGCAGGGAATGTAGTAAATATTAAGGTTTGTTCTGAAAAAAGTACTGGTTACAACAACGTGTATAAAACATAGCTGTTACAGGCTTTACGAGAGGTTTTTTCTTATTTAGTAAAATCGCCAAATTTTTATTTTTGTATATTTAGAAAAGGAAAAGTTAAACATAAAAAATAAAAATTTATGCTTGTGTATAAACCGAAAAATTATCGCTTATTTAGCGCTATTTTTCATATGTTGAGACGTTGCCAGTAATTGGATTAAACCATTTGAGATTGATACTGTATAAAAGTATATAAATTTTTAAATAATTATCTAAAATGAAGAGCCTCAAAACGATCACTATCATCGTACTTGTTTTCTTTACATCACATTTATCTTTTGCACAAGAAAGTAAACCTTTACCTGATTTAGCAAATGTTAAATATGGAGCGCATGAGCGAAATGTTTTAGATATTTGGTTTGCAGACAAAAGCAAAATAACACCTTTAGCTATTTACATCCATGGTGGGGGATTTGATTATGGTAGTAAAGAAAAAATTAATGCACGTGCATTATCTCAATTGTTAAAGGCTGGAATATCGGTTGCTTCCATCAATTACCGCTATAAAAAAATTGCTCCCTTACCTGCTGCACATCATGATGCAAAAAAGGCCTTGCAATTTATTCGTTCCAAAGCTGAATCGTGGGGTATTGATAAAGACAATATTGGAGTATGGGGAAGTTCAGCAGGAGCCCAAATATCTATGTGGCTTGCCTTTAATGATGAAATGGCAGACTCTGAAAGTACCAATCCAATAGAAAAGGAGTCCACCCGTATTGCTTGTGTAGCCTCGAATATTGGGCAAACCACTATGGAGTCTGATTTTTGGATTAAACATCTAGCTAAATATGCCCCAGGTACAGAGGCAGAATTTAAAAGTAAAACACGTCTTCAAATCTATGGTGTTGAAAATATGAAAGAAGCCGATGAAATAGCAAAGAGCATATCTGCTTTGGCTTTGATTTCATCAGATGACCCACCTATTTTTATGCAATATTCGATGAATCCAAACGCTGTTGCACCAAGCAAAGACAATCCAAAGAAATTTAAAGGATGGGTTATTCATCATGTAGATTTTGGAATTGCGCTTAAAGAAAAAATGGACGAATTAAATGTAGAAGCTCATTTAAAATACCCAAGTTCCAAAACGAAATATAATTCATTGGTTGAGTTTTTTATAGATAAATTAAACAAACAATAATTTTAAAGATAGAAAAAAACTACTACCAACAACGTGTATAAAACAACGCTATTATAGGCTTTCCGAGAGGTTTTTTCTTATTTAGTAAAATCGCCAAATTTTTAATTTGTATTTCAGAAAAAATATAAAAATAGGGCTCAGTATAAATCCGAAAGTAAGTGCTTATCACCTGTCCTACTTTTTATACTCAAGACCGTTGCTTACCCTTTAGTTTCTCAAAATAATGACCTATGAAATTAAAATTCTAGGTTTTTTTGGATGGTTTGTCAAATCAAGGGTTTTTCTCAAAAATCTGAATCGCTAGACCCTTTTTTAGCTTTGATAAGAAGATCTTAAGCATAAGGTTTGTCATTGCGAATCGTTAAAAAACAAATAATTTTCACTGTAGTCAGGTCTTGGTAACGGTTTACTGAGCACGAAGATTTTCATGGATTTATTCATGACAAATCCCTTAAATTAAAATCTTTTAGATCAAAAATCAAAAGAAGAGACCTTAGCTTTTCAGATTTCAGTGCGAAAGAAGTACCTTTGTCTCAAAGATAAGAATCGATGATTAATATAGAAAAGGTAAGATCAGATTTTCCCATCTTACAACAAACAGTAAATGGAAAGCCTTTGGTGTATTTTGACAACGCAGCAACAAGTCAAAAGCCACAAGAGGTGATAGATGCCATTTCAAATTATTATGCGACTATTAATTCAAATGTTCACAGAGGAGTACATACTTTAAGTCAGGTCGCCACTGATGCCTTTGAAGCGACAAGAAAAAAGTTAAAAGCACATTTTAACCCTGCGCATGAACACGAAATTATTTTTACTCGTGGAACGACAGAAGCGGTTAATTTAGTGGCAAGTACCTTAACTTCATCAATCAAAAGCACAGATGAAATCATCATCTCTGCTTTAGAACATCATTCCAATATTGTGCCTTGGCAAATGCTCTGTGAAAGAACAGGCGCTACCTTAAAAGTCATTCCTATGAATGATGAGGGAGAGTTGTTGATGGAGGTCTATGACGAGTTGTTGTCTGAGCACACAAAAATAGTAGCTGTAAATCATATTTCTAACGCTTTGGGTACCATCAATCCAGTGGAAGAAATCATCAAAAAAGCACATCAACATGGTGCCTGGGTATTGATAGATGGGGCACAGTCTACTCCTCATATGAATGTAGATTTTCAAGCACTAGATTGTGATTTTTATACTTGTTCTGCTCATAAAATGTTTGGTCCTACCGGTATTGGTTTTTTGTATGGAAAAGAAGCCATTTTAAACGCCCTACCTCCTTATCACGGAGGAGGAGAAATGATTAAAGATTGTGGTTTTGACAAAACAACGTATGCAGAATTGCCACATAAATTTGAAGCAGGAACGCCTAATATTGCAGATGTCATTGCCTTTGGTACTGCAGTAGATTATGTCAATAAAATAGGGATTGAAAACATAGAAGCTGCCGAACGTGAGTTGCTAAAATATGGAACCGAACAGTTGAGTAAAATTCCAAACTTAAAAATTTACGGAACTGCTAAAAACAAAGCGAGTGTTATTTCTTTTAACATTGGTGACATACACCCTTTTGATATCGGAACAATTGTAGATAAATTGGGTATTGCGGTCAGGACTGGACATCACTGTACACAGCCTATTATGACTCGTTTTAATCTTCCTGGAACGATTAGAGCTTCTTTTGCTTTTTACAATACCAAAGAAGAAATAGATGTTTTGGTCGCCGCACTACAAAGAGCAGCGATGATGCTTTCATAAGCTTAGCCGATTTGGAACGATTAATTTTAAAGAAAATGGTTGTTCTATTGGCTCATACAATATTTATTAAGCGAAGCAAAGTATAACTCTGATCACCAAAAAGACAATGAATTCAAAAGTATTAAGAAAGAAAATAGAAGATAGAGAGGGAGGCTATTTGTTTTATGGATTGACACCTCCAAAAATTTCTACTGATGAAGAAAAAATTACTGCGATAGCCCAGCGCCAAATGGATCGTTTAGAAGGATTAGATATTGATGGGCTGGTGTTGTATGACATCCAAGATGAATCTTCTAGAAATAACAATCCAAGACCGTTCCCTTTCCTTTCTACCTATGCACCTGATGAATATGCAAATACTTACTTGCAGGATTTAAAAGTGCCTAAAATTATTTACAAGAGTGTTGACAAATTTACGGAAGACACTTTGAAGACTTGGTTGAAAGAAAATGAAAGTAAGATCGATTTGACAGTGTTTGTAGGAGTGCCTTCAAAAAAACAACAGGTGAACTTGTCTTTGCAGGAAGCCTATCGCATCAAAAAAGATTCATCAACAAGTATTCAAATGGGTGGGGTAACCATTCCAGAACGTCATTTTACAAAAGGAGATGAGCATATTAGGTTGTCTAACAAAGTAGCAAACGGTTGTTCGTTCTTTATCTCTCAGTGCGTATATAATTTAGACAATGCTAAAGATTTATTGTCGGATTATTATTTCTATACTCAAGAGAAAGGAATTCAACCGATACCCATTATTTTTACGCTAACCCCTATTGGTTCCCTAAAGACTTTAGAGTTCACCAAATGGTTAGGGATCGACATCCAACGGTGGCTTGAAAATGAATTAAAAGTATCTTCCGATATTTTAAATGCTTCCATAGGGATTTGTGAATACATAGCAAAGGATCTCATAGGTTTTGCCAGAGAAAAAAATATGCCTATTGGTTTTAATATAGAATCGGTAGCGATTAGAAAAACAGAAATAGACGCTTCTATTCAATTGGTCAAAACAATCAAAGAAATGATGAGGGAATAAGGCTCATCAGTACTAAAAAACGCCATCACAAATTTCAATTAAAAAGTGAAATTTGTGATGGCGTTTGTATATCGTATAGAGTAAAAGACTATCCTAATAATCCTTTAGCCACTAAATATTCAGCGATTTGAACTGTGTTTGTTGCAGCCCCTTTACGCAAGTTATCGGCAACAACCCACATGTTTAGCGTGTTTGGTAATGATTCATCTCTACGAATACGCCCAACAAACACTTCGTCTTTATCGTGAGCCAATGCAGGCATTGGATAAATATTGTTTGCCAAATCGTCTTGAACGATGATACCAGGAGTTGCTTCTAAAATAGCTCTTACTTCGGTCAAATCAAAGTCATTGAGAAATTCAACGTTTACTGCTTCTGAGTGTCCACCAGCAGTTGGTATTCTAACAGCAGTTGCTGTAATGGCAAAAGAGTCATCTCCTAAAATTTTCTTAGGTTCTTTTACCAATTTCATCTCTTCTTTTGTGTATCCATTTTCCATGAAAATATCACAGTGAGGAATCGCATTACGATTGATAGGATATTGATAAGCCATCTCTCCATCTGTAATTCCATTTTGTTCATTCTCTAATTGTCTTACAGCAGCCACCCCAGTTCCAGAAACAGATTGATAGGTTGAGACAATGAGACGTCTCATTTTATACCTTTCGTGTAAAGGTGCCAAAGCCATGACCAATTGGATGGTTGAACAGTTTGGATTGGCTATGATTTTATCTTCCGCAGTCAATACGTCACCGTTGATTTCTGGTACAACTAGTTTTTTTGTTGGATCCATTCTCCAAGCCGAAGAGTTGTCTACTACGGTAGTCCCAGCAGCTGCAAATTTTGGAGCCCAAGTCAAAGAAGTATCACCTCCTGCAGAAAATAAAGCGACATCTGCATTCATTTTTACAGCATCCTCTAATGTGACAACAGTGTATTTTTCCCCCTTGTATTCTAATTGTTTACCCGCTGAACGTTCCGATGCTACAGGGATTAATTCTGTTACAGGAAAGTTTCTTTCTGCTAATACTTTCAACATTACCGTACCTACCATTCCGGTAGCTCCTACTACTGCAACTTTCATATGATTCTATTTTATAGTTAATTAAGGGCACAAAGATGCTAAAAAAGTGTCTTGTATGATAGTGTAATACTCAAAATATGTGCTGTTTGTTGAATTTTCATCTAATTTAAGAGTTTCTATAAATATTTAAACGGCAAAGATTTTGCAAACGGACTATCGGTGTGTGATTTCAGAATCAATACTTTTTTTGCTACTTTTGTAGTTATTAAAGTGTATTTGTTAATTTAATTCAATAGCATTGAAACCAAAATATCTCAATAGAACCCCAGCTCATACAAGTTTTAGTGCTTCGACCAATACTGAAAAACATTTTTTAAGGGTTTGGCATTTTCACAAAGAATTAGAATTGCATTATACTTGTTCAAGTACAGGTACATTGTTTGCTGGCGATTATATCGGTAAATTTGCTCAGGGAGACTTAGTGCTTTTGGGGAAAAACCTTCCACATTTATGGATGAATAGTGAGGAATATTTTATACCAGAAAATGATTTGCTAGCCACAGCAAGCGTCGTTCACTTTAAAGAGGAGTTTTTGGGGGATGTGTTTTTAGACCAACCTGAAATAGCTGAGATAAAGAATCTTTTTTTGAAAGCTAGAAGAGGAGTTGTTTTTAAAGGGGATACTTCGGCCATTCATGAGAAAATCCAATCTATGATTTCACTCACGGGAATGAAAAAGCTAATTCAGTTGTTAGATATTTTAAACGATTTGGCCCAGTGGGAATCAATTGAGGTCATGTCAAGTGAAGCTTTTGTAAAAGGATTTTCTGACAATAAGCTAAAAAAATTAGAAGTTGTTTATGAGTACATTTACAATTATTTTAATTCAGATATTTCACTAGAAAAAGTGGCTGAGGTCGCTTGTATGAATCCTTCAGCATTCAGTAGATATTTTAAAAAAGCACATGGTAAAAACTTCATTAAATATGTAAATGAATTGCGCGTAAATTATGCCTGTAAATTAATCTTAGACCATAAATACTCAATCATTGAAATCTGTTTTGAAAGCGGATTCAACAATTTGTCAAATTTCAACAGACAATTCAAAATAATTACGGGTTGTGCTCCTTCTAACTATCTTAAGGCTCAGCAAATATAACCCGTAAAAACACGTAAAAAATACGTAAAATTAGAGGGAAAGAGTCTTCTAGACAATTTAAATAATAACTTGTAGGTAACAAAATTATAAGTTATGGAAAAATTATGTTTTAGAAAGTACTTCATCTTATTATTGATGTCTAGTTTGAGTTGTTTTTACAGTATGGGGCAATCTATCCAAGGTAAAATCATTGACAAAAAAGGAAATCCACTATCCTATGTGACTGTTCTTGAAAAAGGGACCGATAATGGAGTGGTCTCTGATGATCTAGGGGAATTTACGCTAAGGGTAAATAAAGTTCCTACATGGCTAGAAGTATCATTTATTGGGTATGCCACAGTAACCAGAAAAGCGTCCAGTTTTGATAGGCACTTGACCATTACTTTGGAGCAAAGTTTTGAATTGGAGGAAGTAGTACTGATTGGTTCCAGAAATACCAATAGAACCGTCGTTAATACACCAGTCCCAGTAGACGTGGTTGATATGAAGACCCTCACAAGTCAGGGCGCTCAGACCTCTATTAATGAAATTTTAAATTATGTAGCCCCTTCATTTACATCACAAACTCAGACGGTTTCAGATGGTACAGATCATTTAGATCCGGCTTCTTTAAGAAGTTTGGGACCCGACCAGGTTTTAGTACTTATTAATGGAAAAAGAAGACATACCAGTGCACTTATTAATACCAATGGAACTGTGGGTGCGGGTAGCGTAGGAACCGACATGAATGCCATTCCAACAGCTGCTATTGAAAGAATAGAAGTATTAAGAGATGGAGCCGCGGCTCAATATGGTTCAGATGCTATAGCTGGAGTTGTCAATGTCGTATTAAAAAAAGGAACAGGAGTTTTAGATTTTTCAATGACAAGTGGGGCAAACTTCAGTGAAAATGCAAACCAATTTGAAGGTGGGATTGATGGACAGAAAACACAATTTGATGTAAATTACGGATTGCCAATAGGAACAAAAGGAGGTTATATCAATTTTACAGGGTCTATGGCTACCAGAGAACCTGCATTACGTAACAAAGATTTTGCAGGAGATATTTTTAAAGGCTATCACGCTGCTGAAAGAATTTTTAGTGCTAATGGTGGAAATGTTGGTAGTATGACTTTGGAAAACTATCAAAATGCCGCAGCAGACATTACTTATTTAGACTCAGGAACAAAAGACCAAATTGCTGCATTAGACATTTCGCAAGAAGCTGATATAGAATCTTTGAGAAGTTTGTTAAATTTTGATGCTGATGAAGACGAATTAGCCGCTAGAGGACAAACAAGAGCAGACTATCGTTTTAAAGTAGGAACCTCAAAGCTACGAGAAGGAAAGTTTTTTGGAAACTTGTCAATACCTGTTGGCGAGGATGCTGAATTTTATTCGTTTGGAGGAATTAGTTATAGAGAAGGTTTGTCTGCAGGGTTCTACAGAAGACCTGCTCAAATTGATGGTAGAGCAAATACACCAGCTTTCCCAAATGGTTTCTTGCCCCATATTACAACCAATATCTTGGACCAATCTTTGGCTTTTGGAATCAAAGGAAAAGTGAAGGAATGGGATGTTGATTTTTCTAATACTTATGGGAAAAATAATTTTGGAATAGGGGTTGAAAACTCGAGTAATGGAACTCAAGGCGGAGCCACTCAAACTGTCTTTGACGCTGGTTCATTGTCTTTTATTCAGAACATTTCAAATCTTGATTTTACCACTTTTAATGAAGATGTTTTAGAAGGATTAAACATAGCCTTTGGAGCAGAATATAAAGTAGAAAATTTTGAAATTTATGCTGGAGAAGAAGCTTCCTACACAAGTTATGATGTTAATGGAAATATAGTAACCAGTACAACAGAAGATAATTTATGGGTTAAAAATAATTTTACAGGAACTCCATTGGGGGGAGGCTCTCAAGTATTTAGGGGCTATGACCCAAAAAATGCAACTAATAAATACAGAAACAGTATTGCTGCTTACGCAGATATAGAACTAGATTTTACAGATCAATGGTTTGTAAGTGCTGCTGGAAGATTTGAAGATTTTTCTGATTTTGGGACTACTTTTAACTACAAAATAGCCTCTAGGTACAGTGTTACCGATGATGTTTCTTTCAGAGGTGCTCACAGTACTGGGTTTAGGGCACCTTCATTGCACCAACAATATTTTAGTAAAACAAGTACTGTCTTCGTTAATAGTGAAGTTTTTGAACAAGGTACCTTTACCAATGATAGTAGAGCGGCAAAATTAATAGGTGTAGAAAAGCTGAGAGAAGAAACTTCACAAAGCTTTAGTTTAGGAGTTACAATAAAACCGTCAAACGATTTGACCATTACCGCAGATGCTTATCAAATAGATATAGCCGATAGAATTGTTTATAGTGGAAGTTTTGACGCAGGAGGTAGTACAGAGTTGGCTGAGATTTTTAAAAGTGCAGGAGCAACTAGTGCGCGTTTCTTTGTCAATGCGATAGATACTAGATCTAAAGGATTTGAAGTTGTGATTTCACAACAAGGAGAAATCATCAACGGATTGAGTTTAAAAAATGATTTGTCAGGAACATTTTCAGAAACAGAAATCACCGCGTTAAAAATTCCTAAAAAAATTGTTGATGCGGGACAGAGTACTAATTTTTTTGATGGGCAAGAAGAAGCTTTTTTAACACTTGCTCAGCCTAGAACCAAAGTAAGTTTGTCTAATGTTTTGTCTTTTGGAAAATGGATTGTTTTGTTGAGGAATGTTTACTTTGGGGAGGTCACAGATCCAGATGATTATATTGGTGTTTCGCGTGTTGGAGATAGGGAGGCAAGTGATGATGCTATTTATGGAGCCAAAGTTGTTACCGATTTATCGATTTCACTAGCGTTACACGAAAACACAAGCCTTACCCTTGGCGCCAATAATCTTCTTGATATCTATCCAGATGAAAATAGAATTGCAGAAAAGAATAGAGATCAATTTGTTTATTCTAGGAGGACTTCACAGTTTGGGTACACAGGAAGGTATTTGTTTGCAAGGGTAAATATCAAACTATAGTCTTGACAGTGTCACTGGCCATTCAAATTAGATATCGATTAAAAAAAGGTGAGCCTATTAGGAAAGGCTCACCTTTTTAATTCAAGTGGTTGCAAATTCCTGTAGTGAAAATGTTTTTGTTAAAAATTGTAAGAAAAAATAGAGATTTGAAGATTTTTTAAATTTTAACTTGTAATCTATCTAAATAGAGGGTGAAATTGCTCAAATCCAAATAATAATCATCTAAATAGCTTAATTTTGCTAACGTTTTATTAATAAAGTTAACCTTTTAAACATTACAATATAATGAGTGGAGTTTTATCTTCTTCGATAGGAAGGAAAGTAGCGATGGCAGCTTCTGCTTTCTTTTTGATGTTTTTCTTATTGCAACATTTTGTAATCAATCTAACATCTATTTTTAGTGCTGACGTTTTTAATGAATTGTCTCACTTTATGGGGAACAATCCCCTAGTACAATTTGCACTTCAACCCATACTAATTTTTGGTGTCGTTTTTCACTTCGTGATGGGATTTGTATTAGAGCTTAAAAACAAAGCCTCTCGAACGATAAAATATGTCAAATACAATGGTGCAGCTAATGCTTCTTGGATGAGTAGAAATATGATATATTCAGGATTGGCTATTTTGGCTTTTATCGTATTACATTTTATTGATTTTTGGTTTCCAGAAATCAATCACAAATACATAGCTGTGTTGCCAACAGATCCTAACCGATATTTTGGCGAATTGGTACATAAGTTCCACAGTCCAGTTAGAACTGGAGCATATGTAGCAGCATTTGCATTTTTAGCCTTACACTTATTACATGGATTTAAATCTGCGTTCCAATCAAGTGGTATGAGTGCTAAGCGCGCGGCAAAGTTAGAAACCGTATCAAAAATATATGCAATAGGAATTCCAGTAGGATTCATGATTATTGCTTTGTTTCACCATTTCAATCAACACTAAGACATTTTAATTATGGCATTAGATTCAAAAGTACCACAAGGTCCTATCGCTGATAAATGGACAAATTATAAAAATCATATTGATTTAGTAAACCCTGCAAACAAACGTAACATTGATGTTATTGTTGTAGGAACAGGTTTGGCAGGAGGGTCTGCATGTGCAACCTTAGCTGAACTTGGTTATAACGTAAAAGCATTTGCGTATCAAGATTCACCTCGTAGAGCTCATTCCATTGCAGCACAAGGAGGAATCAACGCAGCAAAAAATTACCAAGGAGATGGAGACTCTATCTACAGGTTGTTTTATGACACAGTAAAAGGAGGAGATTATCGTGCTCGTGAAGCCAACGTATATCGTTTGGCAGAAGTTTCAGCAAACATTATTGACCAATGTGTAGCACAAGGAGTACCTTTTGCACGTGACTATGGAGGATTGTTAGACAATCGATCTTTTGGAGGGGTATTGGTTTCTCGAACTTTTTATGCAAAAGGACAAACAGGACAGCAACTATTATTAGGAGCTTATTCTGCAATGAATCGTCAAATTGGACGTGGAAAAATTAAGATGCATACCCGTCATGAAATGATGGATGTTGTATTGGTAGATGGAAAAGCAAGAGGAATCATTGCTCGAAACTTAGTAACAGGTGAAATTGAAAGACATTCCGCACATGCCGTAGTTATTGCTTCAGGTGGTTATGGAAATGTATTCTATTTGTCTACGAATGCTATGGGTTCAAATGTGTCTGCTTCCTGGAAGATTCATAAGAAAGGAGCTTATTTTGCAAACCCTTGTTATACACAAATACATCCAACATGTATACCTGTATCTGGAGATCATCAATCTAAATTGACATTGATGTCTGAATCTTTACGTAATGATGGTCGTATTTGGGTGCCAGCTAAATTAGAAGATGCTCAAGCCATTAGAGATGGAAAGAAAAAAGCAACAGATTTAGTTGAGGCTGATAGAGATTATTTCTTGGAGAGAAGATATCCTGCGTTTGGAAATTTAGTACCACGTGATGTTGCCTCTCGTGCAGCAAAAGAACGTTGTGATGCTGGATTTGGAGTGAATGCTACTGGAGAAGCAGTGTATTTAGATTTTGCAGCAGCGATTGAGCGTTACGGAATTGAGCAAGCGTTGATCCAAGGAGACCAAAATCCATCTAAAGAAAAAGTGAACACTTTAGGAACAGCTATTGTTAAAGCAAAATACGGGAACTTGTTCCAGATGTATTATAAAATTGCGGATGAAGATCCATATACATCACCGATGAAAATCTATCCAGCGGTTCACTATACTATGGGAGGAACTTGGGTAGATTATAACTTGATGACTACCATACCAGGATGTTATGCGATTGGAGAGGCCAACTTTTCTGAGCACGGAGCAAATCGTTTAGGTGCCTCTGCATTGATGCAAGGTTTGGCTGATGGATATTTTGTCTTGCCTTATACGATAGGGGATTATTTATCTAAAGACATTAGAACTGGAAAAATCCCTACAGATACTCCTGAATTCGAAGAAGCTGAACATGCTGTAAAAGAGCAAATCAATTCCTTAATCAACAATAATGGATCTAAATCAGTAGATTATTTCCATAAGCGTTTGGGTAAAATCATGTGGAATAAAGTAGGAATGTCTAGAAATGAGCAAGGATTGAAAGAAGCTATGGCTGAAATCAAAGCATTGCGTGAAGAATTCTGGAAAGAAGTAAACGTACCTGGTACAGCAGATACTTTTAATGAAGAATTGGCCAAAGCGGGTCGTGTAGCAGATTTCCTAGAGTTAGGAGAGTTGTTCGCAAAAGATGCTTTGACAAGAGAAGAATCTTGTGGAGGTCATTTCCGTGAAGAATCTGCAGAAACTGAAGGACCTCAAAAAGGTGAAGCCAAGAGAGATGACGAAAACTTTGCATTTGTTTCTGCTTGGGAATACAAAGGAGAACCAGCAGATGCAGTACTGCACAGAGAACAATTAGAGTTTAACGATATTGAGTTAAAAACAAGATCATATAAATAAGAAAGACCATGGATATGAATTTAAAACTTAAAATCTGGCGACAAAAAGGTGCCAATGATGAAGGTCAAATGGTAGATTACAACTTAGGTGGGGTATCTCCAGATATGTCTTTCTTAGAGATGTTAGATGTATTAAACGAAAAAATAATTAACGAAGGTGGAGTGCCCGTAGCTTTTGATCACGATTGTAGAGAGGGAATCTGTGGAATGTGTTCTTTGTATATCAATGGGGAAGCACATGGTCCAGATAGAGGCGTAACTACTTGTCAATTACACATGCGTAAGTTTAAAGATGGAGATACTATATACATAGAGCCTTTCCGTGCGAAAGCGTTTCCTGTGGTAAAAGATTTAGTTGTAGATCGTTCAGCTTTTGACAGAATACAACACCAAGGAGGATTTATTTCTGTAAATACTTCTGGAAATACTCAAGATGCAAACTCATTACCAATTTCTAAATACGCTGCCGATGAAGCTATGGATGCTGCAACATGTATCGGATGTGGTGCTTGTGTAGCGACTTGTAAGAACTCATCTGCGATGTTGTTTGTAGGTGCGAAAGTTTCTCAATATGCTTTATTGCCACAAGGACAGGTTGAAGCGGCAGATCGTGTGCGAAATATGGTAGCGCAAATGGATGCTGAAGGTTTTGGAAACTGTACCAACACAGGTGCTTGTGAAGTAGAGTGTCCAAAAGGAATTTCTTTGGATAACATTGCTAGAATGAACCGAGAGTTTTTTAAAGCAAATATTTAGGATAAAAGTTAAATCTTTTTAAATCCCCTTTGACGATGAGTCAAAGGGGATTTTTTTGTTAGCATAGTGCTTAAAAGTAAAATGAAGGGGTTTAAACTCCAAAAATATCGATACTGTTTTGAGTTGTTATCTCAGCAATTTCACTAAGACTCTTATGGTAGAGGCTAGCCAGTTTTTCAGCCACCTTGATGACATACATAGATTCGTTTCGTTTTCCTCTATAGGGAGTGGGAGCCAAATAAGGCGCATCGGTTTCTAGCACGATATGTTCAAGAGGAATTTCAGCTAAAAACGAATCTATTTTTCCATTTTTAAAAGTAGCCACACCACCAATACCAAGTTTTAGATTATAGCCAATGGCTTGCTTCGCGTCTTCTAGGGTTCCTGTGAAACAATGGAAAATTCCAAATAGTCGATCGGATTTCTCTTCTTCTAAAATTTCAAATATTTCTTTAAAAGCATTTCTACAATGAATATTGATCGGTAAACCAAATTCTTTTGCCCATTGCACCTGAGTTCTAAAAGCTTTTTTTTGTAAATCAATGTAGGTGTCTTCCCAATACAAGTCGATGCCGATTTCGCCCACAGCAACAAATTTACCGCTTTCTAGCCATGTTCTGGCAATGGCCAATTCTTTCTTATAATTCTCTTTGACATGCGTAGGGTGGACCCCAATCATCAAATGTATATTGTTTGGAAACTCTTCTGCCAGGGTCAACATTCCTTCGGTGTATTCAGAATCTATAGAGGGTATGAATAGTCGATTTACTCCTGAATCTATTGCGCGCTGAATCATTTGATGTCTATCCTCATCAAATTGCTCGCTATTTAAATGTGTGTGGGTATCAGTAAAAACCATTGACAGAATTTTTGCTGTAAATATAGGCATATATCTGTTTTTACCTGTCTTACAGATGGTTTTAGTAAGATTATTTATTGTGTAGCAATTATGTATTTCAGTAGTAGTCACTAAAAACAAGGAAAAGATAGTGTTAGAGAAAATATAAAGAATTGCTAAACCTGCTATTCTCTATGAATTTCGTTAAGTTTAGCTCCCTCTTCTGTTGTGTATTTATCAGATTTAGAGATGCCAACGATTTGGGAGCTGTAAATTCCTGTATGACCAGAAAATAGATAAGCAGTTATACAGGCAATGGCAATATAAACCCCACTTTCTATTCCAAACAATTCAATCCCCATTAAAGTACAAGCAATTGGCGTATTGGTGGCCCCAGAAAAGACAGCAACAAACCCCATCCCAGCCAATAACCCAATAGGCAAAGGAACAAATAGAGACAGGGCACTACCTAGCGTCGCTCCAATAAAAAAAAGAGGTGTTACTTCTCCACCTTTAAAACCAAAAGCGATACAAAACGTTGTCAAAATAATTTTGACAGCAAAATCATAGGGATTCATCGTGTTCACAAATGATTCTAAAAGGGTTGGAATCCCTAGTCCTATGTATTTTGTTCCTATAAAATATACTAAAATTGCAATGGCCATTCCTCCTATAACAGGTCGCAGAGGTGGATATTGAATACGTTTAGAAAATTGACTAAAGAAGTGAATTCCTTTTGAAAAAAAAGTGCTCACAATACCAAAAAGAATTCCAACAACAAGGCTCCATAAAAAGGAAATGGCATTGAGTTTAGGGATCAAACCAATAGTATAGTGGGTGTGAGGAATGTGTAAATAATGGGTTAACTCTATGGAGATCGCGTTAGAAATTACGGCAACCAAAAGACAAGGTAAAAGCGCGTTGTATTTGATTTTTCCTATAAAGAGTACTTCTAAAGCAAAAACAGCAGCAGCTAGTGGAGTACCAAATAGTCCTGCAAAACCACTACTAATTCCCATCAGAATTAGTATTTTTCGATCTTGTTTGTTTACGTTAAACCAGCCAGAAAACTGATCGGCAATGGCACCACCAATTTGTACCGCGGTGCCTTCACGTCCCACAGAAGCGCCAAACAAATGAGAGGCAACCGTTCCTATAAAGACAAAAGGAGCCATCCTAAAAGGAATCATTTTTTTAGGGGTATTTATTTCATCCAAGAGTAGATTGTTGCCCTTTGCTACAGTTTGTCCATAATAATGATATAGGAGACCTACAAAGAGTCCAGCAACAGGGAGCAACCAAATGATCGTTTTATTTGCTTCTCGGTAATGGGTAGCCCAATGTAGTGAGGCTAACAAAAAAGCAGATGCAGTTCCAACGATTGTACCGATAACTATTGAGAATCCTACCCACTTTAAAAATTCTTTATGGATAGAAGTGACATTAGAAATGGGACTGAACTTTCTCAAACGCGTCATAGATATTTAGAATTGTTTACCTATGCTAATCCCATGTCTTTGTACAAATTCTCTTGAAACTTGAGAGTTAAATAAGTTCCTCCCTAAGCCAGTATTGATTTCAAAAATATATCCATTTTGAGAAATATGCTTTATTCCCAGGCCTAGACCTAGGGCAAAATCTGAATAATTTTGAGAGGAGCCATTTGCATCCTTTTTCGTTTCAGCAAAGTTTAAACTTCCAAACAATTCTCCAAACACATCAAATCCTCTACTTTCTGTTATAAATTGACGGAAGTATGGCGTGATTTGAAAGTCTTCATGGTATCTAAAGTTAGAATCTTTTGGTTCGAAATTGAAGAACATAGAAACACCAACAGAAGCTTCGTTGTTTAGTTGATTCTCGTAAGAGATATCAAATGTTCTTAGTGCCAATACATCTAAAAGATCGACTTTAATTTGATTGTTTTGTGCGGAAACATCAAGGATCCCAAACAGGAAGAATAAAAAAAATATTTTTTTCATAGGTAAAAATATATAATTCAAAAATAGGGGATTTTTATCAAGTCGCCTAATTCCTTTTAAAAGTTAGCTCTTAATTGAACATTTCCGGTATGAATCGTCTGGCTTAAATTGTTTTTTCTTCCATTATAACTGATATTAAGATCAAGTAATGAAGTTATTTTTTTTTGTATGATCAATGACCAAGTAAAGTTTCGATCAGGTTGAAGTCCCTCAAGTATTCTATAAGAGGCAGGGGTGTTTAAAGGACCTGAGTACTTGTTCTCAACAATATTAAGTGTTGTGATGATTGAACCTTTTTTACTATGATTGTAGTTGTAGGCAATACCAAAATCGTGACTAATCAAATCCTCTAGGCCAATAACGTTTTTTTCTTTTCTGTAAGAGTACTCTGCCTCAAGATTAGAAAATTCATCTTTTATAAAACGAATAGAGGGGTTGATTTCTTTGGAGAGAATATCAAAATTTCTACTGCTAAAATTGTCGCTAGTATTGCTGTTGTTTTCTGAGTGAAGAGTTGTGTTTAAGATCCACGAATGTAAGAGATGGTGCTGGAAGTTAAGCTCGTAAAATTGTTGACTCGAAGTCTGAAAATCATGACCGATATTTTGGGTGTTTTTATTGCTTTGGTAGGTATAGGTCGTGCTGTAATGTTGCAGACCACGATTAAAAAACAAACTGCTTCTTACGTTTTGTTGTAATCCAACTACATTAGGGTTACTAGTGTCAAAGGGGTCAATATTGAATGTTACTCCTTCTTTTAGTTGGTCTTTGTGAATTAAAATACTGGATTGATTTGATAAATGAGACAGCATTCGTTGCCATTTAGAATCTCTGTTTTTCAAAGAGATAAAGTTTACGAATACCGATTGACTAAATTTTGCTTTTTGTGTAGCCATTTGCGAAAGGTTTGGTAACACAACTCTTAAATAATTTGCTTGATCTGTAAATTGAGCAACTTCAAACTCATCAAAATCTTTGATCTTATTGTTGTTTAGATCTCCTAAATAAGTGTAATAGCCTTGTCCAGCTTCTACTTCTATGTAGGTAAAGTTTTGTTGATTGGTACTCCCTGAAGAAGTTTCAAATACAGTTGCCCAGTGAACTATATTTTTGAAAAATCTTTGGGTATATTGTATTTGCCCGTTAAATACGTTAAGATCTTTAGAGTATATATGGTTTACTTTTCGGTAGTTCATAAAAGTACTTAAAGATGTTTTTTTGTTCATAATCAGTTTGCTTTTTAGCGTAAAATTATTTGCCTGTTGCACCCTTACAGACTGATTATTTCTCACACTATCAATTTGCATTCTGTTAAAACTAAACTTAGAATATACTTTTGTCGTATCTCCTACACCCATACTCACCCCAGTTTGGATAAGTTTTTGATTCGTAAGATTCAACATCTTTGATTGTGAGTTTTCTTGTTGGTTATCTTCGTATTTTAACGAAGTGCTCACCCATGCTTTTTTTAGTTGATACTTTACTGAGGTTAGGTTTCTAGCAAAATAGCCTTCCTCAGCGTTGTTGCTATTTTTCAAATAGCTGGTTTTAGTATTTAAAATGATGTTGCCAAATGTATTATGGGTGTTTAGACTTGTTTTATGGCCATGAAAAACAGTTCCTATTCTTAAGTAGTCAGTGTTGATATTGATCATGTGTATTTTGTCTTTAACAGCCGATAGCTTATTTCTAATGTAAGTTTGGTTCGATATTGAACTTGGATTTAAGTTGAAGTCTAAATTCCAATCTCTATTGAATTCAGGATTGTATAACCCCTCAATATTATTGAAGTTTTTTTGGATCACATCAATGTCCATCAGGTTATCAATATTCCAGCTGCTATGACTGATTTTTTGCTGCCAGGTCAATGTGGTGGCAATCCCATGATTCGAGGAATCATCTTTGGATGAAAATAAGTTTTGATCATTATTGCTGTAGGCGACTTCGGTACTGACAAATGAGTCTTCGTTTATTTGATAGTTTGCATTAACGGCTGTCATTTGTAGTTTGGTGGGTGCAATCAGTAGCGTAATAGGGGCGTAATCTCCTAAATTCGCTCCTACATATTTATAGATTGTTCCTGTTGCCGAAACTTGATCAATGACATAATCTCCATTTTTTACTCCTGTATAGCTAAAAGACACATTATATAGGGTTGCATTTTCACTTGTACTATGTGTGTACGTGGTTTTTCCGTTCGAGGTTGTTTTTTCATACTGAATTCTATTTTCATCATAACTGCTTGAAACAGCACTGTTGGCTATCATTTTGCTACTATCATTTCCGGCTTCTTGTAGAATTATTTTTTGATTGTCATTCAGGTTTTGTTGGAGGTGTTGGGCCTTGACATCATTTTCGTTATAAAAATACGCGCCGAGAGTAACTTTTTTATTTTGATAACTCATCCCATTATGAGTGACAAACCGGTTGTAATTTTGATCGCTATATTGAAAATCTACAACAATTCTCTGAGAAGAATTGATAGGAAAAGTTGGGGTGAACACAATTTGAGCATTATTGTAATCTATGGTGTAGTCGTGCTGTTCTCCTCTCTTTAGTGCCATACCATTGACATAAACTGTTTCACTACCAGAAATGACCACAATGTTTAACTCGCCATTCACACCGTAAAGTTGATACGGACCCTGATTTCCTTCAATAGTGGAGATGTTTTGACTGTTAAATTTTCCTTTAACCAATGCGCCAGAAGCTGTAATTGATGTTTCTTGATCATCGTGGTCTAAGTCTATTTCTAGTTTGGCACCGTTAATTTTTTTAGTAAATGCCATAAAGTAACTTTCTTGATTTGTTAGATCAACATCACCTGCTTTTATTTTCCATTGGTCTGTGAAAAGCTCGATAAAAACACGATCAAATTCATTAATTCTTTGTGAAATTCCATTTTCTTGAATGGGAATATTAGTGTCTTTAATGCTAGCTCTAATTTTCAATTTTTCTGATAAATTTCCAGTGATTTGAAGGTCTAAACCTGAATTCAACACCGATCCTTGGTTGTTTCCAACCGTGATTCCACGGGTAAGATTACCATAGGTATTTAAATCTCCAAAAAAGTCAGTTTTGTCATAGCTTTTTTTGAGAGAAAAAGGGTTGGCAGATGGGGTTGCTTCTTTGAGGATTAAACTTTTGTCAAAGGGGCTATAGCTTTTGGTTAAAAAAGTGGGATAATTAAAATAGCTAACAGTTATTTTTTTTTGATCAGGATTATAAAAATATAGTTGAGCTTTTTGGGGATTGAAATGATATTGATTTGGTGGGATTAGCTGCTCTAAAGAATCCACAACTTTGAAGTTAACATTGCTAATGGCTACTTTTTCTAATTGTATAGTATCTTGATTGGGAGTAAAACTTTTGGTCATACGATTTTTGTTAGCTATCTGTCCATAAGAACTATAGCACAACAAAAAATAAAAAAGAATGCGAAAAATTTTCATTAACGGACAAAAGTGTGTGGACTAATTTAGTGAACTTTTTGTCAAAAAATAGTTTTGTAAAATGAAGCTCTAAAGGGTGTTTATTTTTTGCGTTCTACAACGTAGTCAATCATCGTTAGTAAAGATTCTTTGTATTCAGACTTCGGATATGAGTTTAAAATAGTTAGGGCTTTGTTTTTGTACTCGTGCATTTTATTTGTAGTGTATTCTAACCCACCATTGTCTTTTACAAATTGAATTACTTCCTTCACTCTCTTCTTATCCTTATTGTGGTTTTTTACCGAGTTGATGATCCATTTTCGTTCCTTAGTATCACAATTGTTTAAGGTATGGATCAACGGTAAAGTCATCTTTTGCTCTTTAATATCAATACCTGTAGGCTTCCCTATTTGCGCTTCAGAATAGTCAAAAAGATCATCTTTAATCTGGAACGCAACCCCTATATACTCTCCAAACAGTCGCATTTTATCGACTTCTGATTGATTTGCTCCAACAGAAGTTGCCCCAATCCCACAGCAAGCAGCAATCAAAGTTGCAGTTTTTTTTCTAATGATTTCAAAGTAAACATCTTCTGTGATGTCTAGACGTCTTGCTTTTTCAATCTGCAATAGTTCCCCTTCACTCATTTCTCTCACTGCGATAGAGATCAGCTTTAGGACATCAAAATCATCGTGATCAATACTCAATAACAATCCTTTGGAGAGTAAAAAATCACCAACCAAAACCGCAATTTTATTCTTCCATAAAGCGTTAATTGAAAAGAAACCTCTTCGTTTGTTACTGTCATCTACAACATCATCGTGGACGAGTGTCGCGGTATGAATCAATTCTATAACAGCAGCGCCTCTATAGGTTTTTTCAGTAAATTTTCCGTTTGAAACCATTTTAGCGATGAGGAACACAAACATGGGTCGCATTTGTTTTCCTTTTCTACGAACAATGTAATAGGTGATTCTATTCAACAACGGTACCATAGTAGACATTGCTTCTTTGAATTTGTCTTCAAAGGCAGCCATTTCTATGTGAATGGGTTGTTGAATTTGTTTTGTAATTTTCATTCCGTCGCCAGGGGTTGTTTAATAGGGAAAGATCAAATGTGTTTTTTAACTGTTTTTAACTCTTTGAGCCGCTTCAGTAACTTTAATTTTTAAATTTTCTTTGTATTTTATAATACTATCCAAAACAGTACTATTAGAAGCACCTATAATTTGAGCCGCTAAGATTCCAGCATTCTTTGCACCATCCAAAGCAACCGTTGCTACAGGAACACCTCCAGGCATTTGTAAAATAGACAGTACCGAGTCCCAACCATCAATAGAATTACTTGATTTTACTGGAACACCAATGACAGGAAGGGGGCTCATGCTTGCCACCATTCCGGGGAGATGTGCAGCACCACCAGCACCTGCGATAATGACAGAGATTCCTCTTTTGTGAGCATTAGTAGAAAAATCAAAGAGTTTTTCAGGGGTTCTGTGCGCAGAAACAATATCTACTTCAGTTTCTATTTCTAATTCTTTTAAAATATCAATGGCTTGTTGCATGATTGGGAGATCAGAATCAGATCCCATTACGATGGCTACTTTCATTTTGATTTATTTTTTAAAGTGTCAAAGCGTTTCTATTATAAAGCGATTTTACAAATGAAATACTTTGAGACGACTAAATGCTCACTTATTTTGAAATTACTTTTACAGTGTTTTTAACCAATTCAGCTGTTTTACGAGCAACTTTGATGTCTTTGTTTACGATAGTCACGTGTCCCATTTTTCTGAAAGGTTTGGTTATTTTTTTTCCATAAATATGCGGAGTCACACCTTCGATCTCTAAAATGTCAGTGATGTTCTTATAAATAACATTTCCCTCGTAGCCATCAGCGCCAACTAAATTAACCATAATTCCTGCCAATTTACTATCGGTGTTTCCTAAAGGTAAATTTAGAATGGTTCTTAGGTGCTGTTCAAATTGACTTGTATATGAAGCTTCTATGCTGTAATGACCGCTATTATGGGTTCTAGGAGCAACTTCGTTAACTATAATTTCGTCGTTTTCAGTTTGAAACATTTCAACTGCCAAAAGGCCAACATGTTCAAAAGCTTTCGCAACCTCCATTGCAACCAAACGTGCTTTTTCTGCAACTTTATCATCAATACGAGCAGGGCAAATCACATATTCAACCTGGTTAGCTTCTGGGTGAAATTCCATTTCCACTACAGGATATGTTTTTACTTTTCCATCTGCATTTCTGGCAACAATCACTGCTAGTTCGTTTTTAAACGGAATTAATTTTTCAGTAATACATTCAGTATCTGGAAGGTTTTGGATGTCTGCTACATTGCGAACAATTTTAACTCCCATTCCATCATAGCCAAATTGAGCAGATTTCCAAACAAATGGAAAATCATTTAAGCTCGCTGCTTTTAGTTCTTTCAAAGAGTTAAAACGCTGATGAGGTGAAGTAGGAATGTTTTTTTCTTTGTAAAAGTCTTTTTGCTTTCCCTTGTGCTGAATGGTTGCAATAACGTTAGGTTGTGGATACACTTTTACTCCCTCTTCTTCAAGTTTATAGAGCGCTTCGATGTTAACATGCTCAATTTCTATCGTCAGTACCTCTACTTTCTTACCAAACTCATAAACATCATCATAATTTAATAAATCTCCTAAAAAGAATTCGTTGCAATAAGGAGCACAAGGAGCCTCTTTAGAACTGTCTAAGACACAAGTGTGAATGTCAAGTTTTTGGGTTTCAGACAATAGCATTCTTCCTAATTGACCTCCGCCAAGCACGCCCAATTTAAAGTCAGAAGAAAAATAATTTTCCATAGAATAATATTTACTTGCAAAAGTACAAATAATGTAAGAAAGTTCGTTTAATAATTCGTGATTCTGATATTGTTACCTTGGAGGGTTGCATAATATTCTTTTAGATAATAGGTCACTTTGTTCACCTTTATTTTAATTTGGTATTGGGTAAAGCTAATCTTCTCATCTTCACAGGTTTTGCAAGTCATAATTCCACTAGTATCTATCTCCATTGCTTCAAGACATTCAGTGGGGCAGGTCAAATCAAATGCCCTAAAGCTGTTTGACCCATAATTAAAAAGTACAACCCCATTTGCATTATAGCCTTGTCCATACCTCACATGAGGGGATCCTTGAAGTGGAATAAAAGCAGGACTTACGGTAAAGTCAACCCTAGTGTCAGGGACCAGTGTATTGACATCTTCTTGCTTGATGCAAGAGGTTAGGAGGATAAATACCCCGAGTAAGCCTATATGTTTTGCTACGAAGATCATTTTTAAATAATTATGGAGTAAATATACAGCTAATTTTTAGCTTCCAATTATTTCCATATCTTTGTGTTGGTCTCATTTCCAAATGGTAATGAGATTTTTTTGTTAAAATATTAAGACGATGAGTGAAGTATCATACTATTCAGAAGAAGGATTTAAAAAGTTAAAGCAAGAATTAGAGTTTCTAGAGCAAACAGAACGTCCTCGTGTGTCCAATGAGATTGGAGAAGCAAGGGATAAGGGAGATTTGAGTGAAAATGCAGAATATCACGCTGCTAAAGAAGAACAATCGTTGTTAGAATTAAAGATAGCAAAGTTAAAAAATGTGGTAGCCAATGCTCGTATTTTGGATGAATCCCAAATAGATACTTCAAAGATTTTAGTACATTCTAAGGTGAAAATTAAGAATGTAGCCAATGGAATGGAATTTAATTATACATTGGTAGCTGATTCTGAAACAGATATTCGTAATGGAAAATTATCAGTAAATTCTCCTATAGGTAAAGGCTTGCTTGGTCATAGTCAAGGCGAAATTGCAGAAATTCAAGCGCCTAATGGAGTCATGAAATTTGAGATTATTGAGATCTCTCGATAAAAAAGTCCAACCCAAAAAATGAGGGATAAAAAATGAGTGTTTTTACAAAAATTATCAGTGGAGAAATTCCATGCTACAAAATCACTGAGAACGATGATTTTTTCGTGTTTTTAGATATCAATCCCAATGCTGTAGGTCATACTTTAGTAGTGCCAAAAAAGGAAGTGGATCAACTTTTTGATTTGGATAATGAACTATACTTAAAGTTATTTCAATATGCAAAGACAATTGCGAAAGCACTAGAAAAAGCGGTTCCTTGTAAAAGAGTTGGAATATCTGTTATTGGTTTAGAGGTGCCTCATGTCCATGTTCATTTAATCCCGTTAAATCAAATGACAGATGCTACTTTTACAAAGAAAGAGTCTTTGTCTTCTACTGAGTTTGAATCTTTAGCAAATAAAATATCAAGCTATTTATAGTTGAACTTACAGAAGGACATCATAAAACATTTATAATAGTCAAATGGTTGCGAGACGTTTTTAGAGTCTCTATTTAGGGATGTTAATTTGAAAGCTAGTTCCTGTATGTTTTTGGGATTGTTTTACAAATATCTTACCATCATGATATTTAGTAATGATTCTTTTGGCCAACGAAAGGCCGAGTCCCCATCCTCTTTCTTTGGTGGTAAAGCCAGGTTCAAATATCTTTTTGTGAAGTTTTTTAGGAATACCTTTACCAGTATCTGTAATCATAACTCTAATTTCAGTTTTTCCATCAAGCAGTTGAATATCAATATTTCCTTTACCCTGCATTGCATCGATGGCATTTTTGATGAGGTTTTCAAGTACCCAGACAAATAAATCTTTATTCAACATTATTTCCAGTGAAAGCAAGGGTTTATTGTAGTTGAAGACGATACTTTTTGAAGTCCTAACTTTAAAATATTGAATCGTTTCTTCAATAATGTCAGACGGATTGTTGTGCTCAAGTGTGGGTTTAGACCCTATTTTAGAAAATCGATTGGCAATGACATTTAGGTGGTCAATATCTTTTTCGATTTCGTTCACAAAGTCTGGGTTCACATTTTCAGAGCGAAGTATTTCTACCCATCCCAATAGTGAAGAGAGCGGAGTACCGATTTGATGTGCGGTTTCTTTGGCCATACCACTCCATAATTTGTTTTTTTCGGAATTAGACGAGGCGTTAAAGACGGAATAGATAATGATCAAAAAAACAATAAAAATTACGACCAATGCCATTGGGTAATATTTTAGTTTAGTCAAGTTTTTTGAGTAGGAATAATAGATGTATTGATTTTTAGTTTTAGAAATATTGAGGATTATCGGGGGATTAAGACCTTTCATCTCTTTAAGCTTTGACAGTAATGTTTCATTTTTATCAGCGTCCTTGTAATCTATGTTTTGATCCAAAATAATTTGATTGCTATCATTGGTAACAATCATAGGTATAGAGTTGTTCTGTTCAATGATTTCAACGAGTAAGCTAATGTCATCTTCAGGTTTAGATTTATTGAACTGAAAATAAGCTTTTGCTAAGATGTCCATTTTATCAATTTCTTGCTGCTGAAATACTTTAAAAAAATGATAAGTATAAATCAAAATGACAGCTACAATACCAATTGCCAATAAAAGGAGTGCTTGTTTTGCTTTGATAAAACGTAATATAGGTTTCATTTTGACTATAAATTTATGGGTGTTTTAGTGCCTCTATCATACATAACAATGCTACCAGCTACTGCAACATTTAAGCTTAGGGTAGATTTAAATTTGACCAAAAAGTGCGATTTTTCAATCGCAAGATTTGACAAACCGTGATCTTCAGCACCCAGAAGGTAAACGCATCTTTTGGGGTGTTCAAAATTTTCTAATGAAATGGCGCGTTCTTCCAGTTCAACTCCAACAAGCACTGCGCTTTTTGGAAGGTGTTCATAAAACGCTTCAAAAGTATCATAATGAAAATAAGGCATAGCCCCTACTGCTTTGTGTGTGTCACAAGCTTGTTTAGCGTATCGGTTTCCAATAGTGTAAATAAAACTCGCACCCATATTTTGAGCAGATCTCCACAAGACTCCCAAGTTCTCAGGGGTTTTACCATTAAGAATACCAATACCAAAGTAGCCTTGTTCTAAATTGTTTACCATAATTAAAATATATCGTAGGGTATAGCGGGGAATTTATTTACCAGTTAGCATTCTTTTGATCTCGTTTAATTTAAACAACGCTTCAACAGGGGTTAAATTGTTAACATCTGTTGACAAAATTTCTTCCTTAATATCTTCTAGTAAAGGATCGTCTAATTGGAAGAAACTCAATTGAAAATCATCTTCTTTAGAGGCGTTCTCAAGTTTGGTTTTGTTGTTTTCTAATCCGTGACTATTTTCAAGTTGACCAAGCATTTTGTTAGCGCTATGAATTACCGCTTGAGGCATTCCTGCTAATTTTGCTACATGAATTCCAAAACTATGTTCACTACCCCCTGCTTTTAGTTTTCTCAAGAAGATTACTTTATCTTTAAGTTCTTTGACGGAGACGTTAAAATTTTTAATTCTTGAAAAAGTGTTACACATGTCATTTAGCTCATGATAATGCGTTGCGAATAATGTTTTGGCTTGGCTAGGGTGCTTGTGTAAGTATTCGGCAATTGCCCAGGCAATAGAGATTCCATCATAGGTACTGGTTCCACGACCAATTTCATCTAACAAAATCAAGCTGCGCTCAGACACGTTGTTTAGAATGCTTGCTGTTTCGTTCATTTCTACCATGAAAGTTGATTCTCCCATAGAAATATTATCATTCGCACCAACACGAGTAAAAATTTTATCAACGACCCCAATTCTTGCTTGTTGGGCGGGGATATAACTACCAATTTGAGCTAACAAAACGATCAATGCCGTTTGCCTTAAAATAGCAGATTTACCAGACATATTAGGTCCAGTAATCATAATGATTTGCTGTTGGTTTCTGTTTAAAACAACATCATTAGCGATATATTCCTCCCCAAAAGCTAGTTGTTTTTCGATCACAGGATGTCTCCCATTTTTTATCTCAATATCTGTGCTTTCATCAATAGTGGGTCTGACATAACTATTTTGCATTGCCAACGTAGCAAAACCACATAAGCAATCGAGTTGTGCAATTAAAGAGGCATTAAGTTGAACAGGCTGGATGTAATCGATTAAAAACTGAATCAGTTGATTGAATATTTGCTGTTCTAGAATTGATATCTTTTCTTCGGCACCCAAAATTTTGGTCTCGTAAGCTTTTAATTCCTCAGTGATGTAGCGCTCTGCGCTGACCAATGTCTGTTTGCGAATCCACTCTTCGGGGACTTTGTCTTTATGTGTGTTTCTAACTTCTATGTAATAGCCGAAGACGTTGTTGAAAGCAATCTTTAAAGAAGAAATTCCGGTTCTTTCAGTTTCTCTCTTGACTAAGTTTTCTAAATAATCTTTCCCGGTGTTAGAGATGCTTCTTAGGTCATCTAGTTCTGAAGAAACCCCTGTTGCAATTGCATTTCCTTTGTTGATGCTGACTGGTGCATCATTTACCAAGACAGTATCAATTTTTTCTCTCAATAAAGCACAGTCTTGAAGTTGTTCTCCAATGGCTTTTAAGGTAATATTTTTGCTGTTTTCAGCTGCTTTTTTGATTGGGATAATGGCGTCTAAAGATTGCTTTAGGTATACGATTTCTCGAGGATTTATTTTTCCTGTTGCTACCTTAGAAATCAAACGCTCCATATCGCTAATTTGCTTGATCTGATACTCGGTTGTTTGATAAAAACGATCATGATTCATAAAGTAATGAACCACTTCGTGTCTTTTGTTGATTTGATTGACCTCTTTGAGAGGTAATGCGAGCCATCGCTTCAACAAACGGCTTCCCATAGGGGAATTTGTTTGGTCAATAACATTTAATAGCGTAATTGCATTCTCATTTGTAGAGTGATTTAATTCTAGGTTTCTAACGGTAAACCTATCCATCCAAACATATTCGTTTTCATAGATACGTTGGATGCCTGAGATGTGCGTTAGTTGATTGTGCTGCGTTTCCGACAAATAATGTAAAATGGCTCCCGAAGATATGATTCCTTCAGTTAATTTTTCTACACCATAACCTTTCAAGGAGTTCACCTTAAATTGACTCAACAGACTATCTGTGGCAAAGGAAATCTGAAAAACCCAGTCCTCTAAATAAAAAGTATAAAATTTTTCACCAAAAGTTTCGTTAAACAGGGTTTTGTTTTTCTTTTCCACTAAAACTTCGCTAGGAGAAAAGTTTTGTAGCAATTTGTCTATGTATTCTATATCACCCTCTGCAGTTAAGAATTCTCCGGTAGAAATATCTAAAAAAGAAATCCCTAAGCATTTTTTTCCAAAATGTACCGCGGCTAAAAAGTTGTTGTTTTTAGATTGTAGTACTTCATCGTTAAGGGCGACTCCCGGAGTGATCAGTTCTGTTACTCCACGTTTAACTATCGATTTGGTCATTTTTGGATCTTCTAACTGATCACAAATGGCCACTCTCAGTCCAGACTTCACCAGTTTTGGTAAATAAGTATTTAAAGAATGATGTGGAAATCCAGCCAAAGCCGTTTCAGAATCACTACCAGCACCTCTTTTGGTAAGAGTAATGTTTAAAATATTAGCTGCTTTGACAGCATCCGCGCCAAAAGTTTCGTAAAAATCTCCTACCCTAAACAAGAGCATAGCGTCAGGATACTTTGCCTTGATGCCATTATATTGTTTCATTAATGGGGTTTCTTTTTTTACTTTGCTTTTCGCCACAAGAATTCGTCTTTTGAGATATAAAGCTAAAATAAATCTTTTAAGGAAAGTGATGAAAGATTAGTGAAAAAGTTATCAAGGTTCTTTCGATAATTTCATCAGTTTTGTCAGAAATACGCTAATTTTATGACTTCTTAATATTTAACACGATGCGTAAACTAAAAAACAAAGAATTAAAAAGGTTAGATGTGGCAGGTTTCAAAGCGACGGAAAAGACCCCTTTGATTGTAGTTTTAGATAATATCAGAAGTTTAAATAATATTGGATCTGTATTTAGAACTGGTGACGCCTTTGTGATTGAAAAAATATATTTGTGCGGGATTACAGCCACCCCTCCCAATAAAGAGATACACAAAACAGCACTGGGAGCAACAGAGTCTGTAGATTGGGAGTATGTAGAAGATACTCTTGATTTGGTTGAAAAATTAAAGCAAGAAAACATCAAAGTCTGCTCAGTTGAACAAGCTGAGCACAGCATAAGACTTCAGGAATTCACAGTATTGCCCAATCAGAAATATGCCATTGTTATGGGGAACGAAGTAAAAGGAGTACAGCAAGAAGTCGTCAATCATTCTGATTGCTGCCTTGAAATCCCGCAATATGGAACCAAACATTCGTTAAACATATCAGTAACCACAGGAATTGTGATTTGGGATTTGTTTAAAAAGCTAAAGTTTTAAATTGTTTATTCGGTCTTGATTAATAAGGGAATGGTGTACGTTGAACTTACAGGAATTCCTCTTTTTTGAGCAGGTTGAAGGGTTGGTAACGATTGAATCATTTTTTGAATTTCCAGGGACAATTTTGGAAGTGATGTTTTCAAAACCGCTTTGGTTTCAATGCTATTACAGGAGAAGCGTCCATGTTTATCAATGGTAAATTGTATTTGTATCGTATCAGTAATGTTTTCCTTTGTGCTTAATTTTAAGACTTGAATTCCTTTGCTAATTTTATGGTGGATTGTTTGTTCAAAACAGTTTTTGCCTTTTTCAAAATCTAACATTTCATTGCAGTTGTCAAATTGAGGAAAACGGTCAATTTGTGTAAAATCTATAACACTATCCTTTTTGTTTTTTAAACCAAATAATTCAGAAGTCACAGTATCAATCTTCTCACAAGAGAAAAGAATCAAGGTTAAAAAAAAAGCAATCAATTTATTCATGTAGTTACGAACTAAGTTTCAAAAATACATTTTTTTGAGAAGATTGCTGTATATTGCTATAAAAGAAAGACTTATATGGATGTTGTATTACTGGTTTTAGGTTTTTTATTGGTTATCGCCGGAATTATAGGCTCTTTTCTACCTGTTATTCCCGGACCACCAACGGGTTGGGTGGGTTTGTTGTTGCTTCATATGACCGATGTTGTGGTGACCGATTGGTTCTTTTTAGCGGCTACTTTTGTTGTCGCGATGTTGGTTTTTATGATAGATTATCTAATTCCGGGATGGACTTCTAAAAAATTTGGAGGGAGTAATTATGGAATATATGGCTCAACTATTGGTTTGATTGTTGGTCTGATTTTTACTCCAGTTGGGATGTTTTTAGGATTGTTCTTGGGTGCTTTTATTGGGGAATTGATTCACGACCGAGCAGATTTAATAAAAGCAGCCAAAGCTAGTTTGGGGGCTATTATCGGTTTTTTCTTCTCTACGGGAATAAAGCTAGTCGTAGGTCTGGTGTTTTTGGTCTTTTTTACCAAGTGCTTTTGGTCACACAGGGCAGATTTCTTCAGTTGGCTTTAGTACAAATAAAAAAAGCAACCCATTAAAGGGAAGCTTTCCATTGGTATTTAAACCCTAGAACTATTCTCATAGTTCCTTAACAACACGACAAATGTACTTTTTTTCATTGAGATTAAATCACTAAAAGTGTTTTTTATGCATTTTGATGGTTATTCGATTTCTAAATTCTCATCAACAGGGTTCTGGTAAAGGAAACATTGAAGAGAATGGCTCGATTTTTCTTTCTGTGGGTTATTTGTGAATTGTACAATCTTAATTGTCAATTGTTGTAGGCTAATTATTATCTTTGCTGGCTAAGCATTAACGCATTATACAATTAAAAAGGACTAGCATGCAGTTATCAGAGCAAGAAATTGTTAGAAGAGAAAAACTAGATAAATTAAGAGCTTTAGGGATCAACCCTTATCCCGCAGATTTATTTCCTGTAGACTCCTATTCTAAAGAGATAAAAGAAGAGTATCAGGAAGGAAAAAAAGTAGTGATTGCTGGACGCTTAATGCGAAAGAAAATTCAGGGTAAAGCCTCCTTTGCAGAAGTTCAAGATGCAGAAGGAAGAATTCAAGTTTATTTTAATCGCGATGAAATTTGTACAGGAGAAGACAAAACCATGTACAATGATGTGTTTAAAAAACTATTAGACCTGGGAGATTTTATAGGGGTAGAAGGAGAGTTGTTCAAAACACAGGTAGGAGAAATCTCTGTCATGGTTCGTGAATTTAAATTGTTGAGTAAAGCATTAAAGCCTTTGCCTTTGCCAAAAACGGATGCAGAAGGAAATACATATGATGAGTTTAACGATCCAGAATTACGTTATCGTCAGCGTTATGCAGATTTGGTTGTCAATCCAGAAGTAAAAGAAGTGTTTGTTAAGCGTACAAAGTTGTTTAACGCAATGCGAAATTTCTTTAATGATGCAGGGTATTTCGAAGTAGAAACGCCAGTTTTGCAACCCATAGCAGGAGGTGCATCTGCGAGGCCATTTATCACACATCATAATTCTTTGGATATACCTTTGTATATGCGTATTGCCAATGAATTGTATTTGAAACGTTTGATTGTTGGAGGTTTTGACGGGGTATATGAGTTTTCAAAAAACTTCCGCAACGAAGGGATGGACAGAACACACAATCCAGAGTTTACGGCTATGGAAATTTATGTAGCCTATAAAGATTACAATTGGATGATGACCTTTACCGAAAACTTGTTAGAGCATTGTGCTATGGCGGTTAATGGAACAACAGATGTTGTTTTTGGATCACACCAAGTAAGCTTCAAGGCTCCTTTTGCAAGAGTGACTATGGCAGACGCAATCAAGCATTTCACAGGTTTTGATATTACCGATAAAAATGAAGATGAGTTAAGAGCTGCTGCGATTGAAATGGGTATTGAAGTGGACAACACTATGGGTAAAGGAAAGTTAATTGACGAGATGTTTGGAGAAAAGTGCGAAGGAAACTACATTCAGCCAACTTTCATTACAGACTACCCAAAAGAAATGTCTCCTTTATGTAAAGAACACAGAGACAATCCTGAATTGACTGAGCGCTTTGAGTTGATGATTTGTGGAAAAGAAGTTGCAAACGCATATTCTGAATTAAATGATCCTATTGACCAAAGAGAGCGTTTTGAAGCGCAATTGAAATTGGCAGAAAGAGGAGATGATGAAGCATCAAACTTTATAGACGAAGATTTCTTACGTGCCTTAGAATATGGAATGCCACCAACATCAGGATTAGGAATTGGGATGGATCGTCTGATCATGTACCTAACAAACAATCAGTCCATACAAGAAGTCTTGTTTTTTCCACAGATGAGACCAGAAAAAAAGGCGCCTTCTTTAGACTTGAATGAAGAAGAAAAATCAGTTTATGAGATGATTGCCAAAGCAGAAAAAATGGCTTTAGGGGATTTGAAAACACAGTCAGGCTTATCTAATAAAAAATGGGATAAAACCATGAAGGCTCTTAGCAAAAATAATCTAATTAAGGTTGAGGTCGAGGGCGATGTCAAAAACGTAGTGTTGCTATAAGTGGCAATTTATAAAAATAAAAAAAGCACCCTTTTGGGTGCTTTTTTTATGGAAAGTAATTAAGGGTTTATTTTTCTACTTTCAAGATGGTTTTGATCAATTCTTCAAATTGTTGCTTGGGCAAAGCTCCTTGAGCCATCTGTGGTTTTTCACCTTTCGGGCAAAACAACAAAGAAGGAATGGAACGTATTCCAAAAGCACCTGCCAATTCTTGTTCAGCTTCAGTGTCTACCTTATAAATGTTTATTTTACCGTTGTATTCTTTTTGTAAGTCTTCTAGCAAAGGGGCCAATGCTTTACAAGGGCCGCACCAATCAGCATAAAAATCTATAATGGCAGGAACATCCCCAGTGAAATCCCATTCTTGAGAAGCTTCAAAATTAAATACTTTATCTAAAAAATCTTGTTTGGTTATGGTTTGTACCATTTTGTTGTTTTTTGGGTTATGGGTTCAAAATTACTAAATCAATATATTGCGGTCAGTAACAAACATCACACAACTGGTTTTCGAAAGAAGTTAAGAAATAAGGTTGCTGACAACGTTGGTTTTTAAAGAATGGTTTTTTCGATTATTTCTCTAATAAAAGGACTTTTTTCAGTTTCCAACATCTTTTCTAAAAAGGTTTTGTTTTCAGATGACAAAGCCTTGTTTTCAAGAATAATATTGAGCGTTTCTAGTTTGATAGCCCCATTTTTCATCGTCAAAGATTTACTAATGAATTCCTTTTCCTTATCAGTATTCACGCCGATAAATTTCAAAGTTAGTAAACCTGCTAGCACCTCTTTGTTGGCAACTGCTTCATTTAATTTAGAAATCAAAGTCTCTTTGTTTATTTTATCGGTTATGGGTTTGATTTGGGTCAACAAGTCATTTCTTTCTTCGTTTGAGCGGGCTTTTAGATACTTTCCAGCGAGTGAAGTTAAGGTGTCATATGCAGGGTCATGAGCAGGAGCAGTAGTTTTCTTTTCTTCTTTTGCCCAGGAGTCCGTAAGTCCAACAGTTCTGTTAAAAATGAGTTTTTTAGGGTCACTTTCTAGATCTGCACAAAAATATCCTTTGCGTTGAAATTGAAATCTTTCTCCAGGCTTAGACATCGACAGGCTTGGTTCTACGAAAGCGGTAATCACGTTTAAAGAATTTGGATTGATAAATTCTTTAAAATCAATGTCTTTATGGCTATCAGGAGCCTCGTCTTTAAACAAACGATCATATAAATTTACCTGTGCTTCTAAAGCGTGTTTGCTGCTTACCCAGTGAATTGTTCCTTTTACTCTACGTTGACTGGCTTCAGTTCCTGAACCAGATCTAGAATCTAAATCTGCAGTACAATGGATGACGGTGATGTTACCTTCGTTGTCTTTTTCTACAGAATTTGCAGTGATGATATAGGCGTTTTTTAGGCGAACCTCACCACCGATCTTTAGTCTAAAGAATTTTTTATTGGCTTGTTCTCTAAAATCTTCTCGTTCAATATATAGTTCTTTTGAAAAAGGGATTTTTCGTTCTCCTGCATTAGCGTCTTCTGGGTTGTTTTCAGCAATCAACATTTCTTCTTGATCCTCAGGATAATTGTCAACCACAAGTTTGATAGGGTCCAAAACTGCCATCACACGAGGAGCAGATTTGTTCAGTTCATCTTTGATACAGAATTCTAACAAAGCGACGTCTGTAACGTTTTCTCTTTTTGAAATCCCAGCAATTTCACTAAATCTTTTGATTGAATTAGGAGTATATCCTCTTCTTCTTAATCCAGAAAGAGTAGGCATTCTAGGGTCATCCCAACCCGCTACATGATTTTCTTGTACCAGTTGTAATAATTTACGCTTACTCATCACGGTGTAGCTGATGTTTCTGCGTGCAAATTCTCGCTGTTTGGGTTGTATTTGATTTGGATTTGCAACCTGAGCCAAGTACCATTCATACAAATCACGATGGCTTTTGAATTCTAAAGTACACAAAGAATGAGTAATAGATTCTAAGTAGTCAGATTCACCGTGTGTCCAATCGTACATGGGGTAAATAACCCAGTCGTTTCCTGTTCTGTGGTGGTGTTTTTTTAGGACACGATACATAATAGGGTCACGCATGTGCATGTTGTTGTGTTCCATGTCAATTTTGGCGCGCAAAATAGCTTCTCCCTCATTGAACTCACCGTTCTTCATTTTTTCAAACAAGGCTAAGTTTTCTTCAACCGCCGTGTTTCTGTAAGGGCCTGCAATACCGGGTGTTGTAGGGGTTCCTTTTTGGCTTGCAATTTCTTCAGAGGACTGTAAATCGACATAAGCTTTACCTGCTTTGATGAGGTCAATAGTCCAGTTGTACAATTGTAGAAAGTAGTCAGAAGAGTATAATTCTTTGTCCCATTCAAATCCTAACCATTTCACGTCGCGTTTGATAGCGTCTACATATTCCTGTTCTTCTTTGGCTGGGTTTGTATCGTCAAAACGCAAGTTTACAGGTGCGCTGTATTTTTGTCCCAATCCAAAGTTCAAACAAATAGATGCAGCGTGTCCAATATGTAAATACCCATTGGGTTCAGGCGGAAAACGAAACCTTAACGCTTTAGGATCCAATCCGTTTTTGATGTCTTCTTCAATAATTTGTTCAATGAAGGTCAGTGATTTCTTTTCTTCAGCCATGATTTTTAATTGTGTTGCAAGCCAATAATAATTTACAAAATTACGAATTATGACAAACATAATGTTTACTTCTTTGAGGTTTGTTATTTTTGTGACTTGAAATATGTTTTATGGGAACCATTAGAGTAGAAAATATTAGAATTTATAGCAATCATGGATGTTTGCAAGAAGAGGCTAAAATAGGCTCTCATTATCGAGTGGATGTTGAGGTAAAAGTTGATTTATCGGCATCAGCAGCCTCAGACAAATTGGTAGATACCGTTGATTATGTTCATATTAACAAAGTCGTTGAAGAAGAAGTATTGAAGCGTTCAGAATTGTTAGAACATGTTGTAGAAAGAATTTTGGTGAGAATGATGGCGGAGATTCCGATGATTAAAAAAGCAAAGGTAGCCTTGTCCAAACTCAATCCACCAATAGGTGGCGATGTCGAAGCGGTCACCATCGTTATGACTAAAAAAAGAATACAATTGTAAAAATATGCTAAGGATGTGTTGTGTAACACACATTTTTATATAAATTTGCATTCGCATTTGGCGTTGTGGCCGAGTGGCTAGGCAGCGGTCTGCAAAACCGTGTACAGCGGTTCGAATCCGCTCGACGCCTCCAAAGTAAGACCATCACTTTTTAGTGGTGGTTTTTTAATTTTAGAATCATTTGTACTGCAGATTGTTTTTTTCAGAATAGCCAAAAGATTCAAAATAATTTTAGTTCAAAACGACTGGACATTGCTAAAATCTTTTATATCTTTAAAATAAAAAGAGACGCATGACCTTATACCCCATAGCATCTGGGAATTTCAAATTGGACGGAGGCGCAATGTTTGGCGTTGTTCCTAAAGCCATATGGCAAAGAACCAATCCTGCAGATGCAGCCAACAAAATTGATATTGGCATGCGCTGCTTGTTGATTGAAGAGGCAGATCGATTGATTTTAATTGATACAGGTTTAGGCAACAAACAAGACGATCTTTTTTTTAGACATCTTTCTCCTTGGGGGGATTTCACTTTAGACGCATCGCTGGCAAAACACGGTTTTCATAGAAACGACATCACAGATGTCTTTTTGACTCATTTGCACTTTGATCATGTTGGGGGAGCCATACAATGGAATAAGGACAAAACTTTTTTAGAACCTGCATTTAAGAATGCTACTTTTTGGTCAAACGCAGATCATTGGCAATGGGCAGTAGCGCCAAATGCTAGAGAGCGAGCTTCTTTTCTTACAGAAAACATTCAGCCCATTCAAGAAAGTGGGCAGTTAAAATTTGTCGGGCTCAATGGTACTTCTAAATTACAAACATCTGCTTTAGGGTTTGGCATATTTTTCGCAGATGGACATACCGATAAACAAATGATTCCTATGATCAATTACAAAGGAAAAACGATTGTTTTTATGGCAGATTTGTTGCCGACAATTGGTCACATTCCATTGCCCTATGTAATGGGATATGACACCAGACCTTTGTTGACATTGTCAGAAAAAGAATTGTTTTTAAAAGAGGCGGCAGCGCAAGAGTATATTTTGTTTTTACAACACGATGCTCATCACGAATTGTGTACCGTTCAGCAAACAGAAAAAGGAGTAAGACTCAAAGAAACCTATACATTTAATCAGATATTTTAAGTTATGAAATTTTCGAAAATAATATTATCCGCCACTGGAGCATTTTTACTAGTCAGTTGTCATTCTATCAAAAGAATTGCAGTTCCAAAAGCTAAAGATACCTCAGTAACGATTCCATGTAAAAAAACATTTTCAACGGAAGAATTGCGCACTTGGTCTCACGCAGATTTAGCGACCGATTCTATCCCTGGAATTAGTTTGGCAGCAGCGTATACCTTCTTAAAGGATAAAAAAAGTGTACCTGTTGTTGTTGCAGTTACAGATTCTGGGAGTGACATCACTCATCAGGACTTGGCTTCTAAGGTTTGGACCAATCCAAAAGAAATCCCGGGCAACGGTGTTGATGATGATAAAAATGGTTTTGTAGATGATGTACATGGTTGGAATTTTTTGGGAGCTACCTATGATGAAAATTTAGAACTCACAAGATTGTATAGAAAACAAAAACCTTTGTACGAGGGGAAAACCGCTTTAGATTTTAAGAAAAAAAAGGAGATAGAAAAGTTTAACGCTTTTAAGGCTTTGGAAGAGGATTATAACAAAAATCTTGAGCGTGTAAAAAAAGGACAGGATCAATATATGCAATATGAGGAAATGCTCCAAGCGACACATGTATCGATGCAAAATTTAACAGGTAAAGAAAACTATACTTTAGAAGATTTGACCGCTACTAGTTCAACGTTTGATAGGATCAACTCTCAAAAGGAAATGGCGACAAAAATTTTAGCTTCAGGTAGCACTATTGAAGCACAGATAGATCAATTAGAACCCGCAATTGCGTATTATACTTCTCAGGTAAATTATTATTATAATCTAGCGTTTAACGGGAGAGCAAAGTTAAAGGACGATGGCTATCTTATGAAAACAAAATTTTATGGAGACCCCAACGTAAAAAATCAAGGAGACGATGAAATTCACGGAACTCATGTGTCTGGAATTGTGTTGGCAGAAAGAAACAATAACCTCGGTGTAAGTGGTGTGGTTGATAATGCCTTGTTGATGGCTGTTCGTGTAGTACCAAACGGAGATGAGTATGATAAAGATGTAGCTTTAGGAATTAGGTATGCCGTAGATCATGGCGCTAAAGTAATCAATACTAGTTTTGGAAAAGGATATTCACCAAACGCTGAATGGGTATACGATGCGATTCGATATGCAGCCAAAAAAGATGTGTTAATTGTAAACGCAGCGGGGAATGATGGGGCAAATATTGATGTCAAGCCAAGTTTTCCTAACGATGTGAAAAAGGGCAATAAAGAAGTGTCAGACAATTTTTTAACCGTTGGGGCAACTACTCGTTTTTACAATGAAAATTTACCGGCAACATTTACGAACTATGGACAAAACAATGTCGATGTGTTTGCGCCAGGTCATGATATTTACAACACCGTACCCAACGACAGTTACAAAAGTTTGAGTGGAACCTCTATGGCGTCTCCTGCTACTGCAGGAGTAGCGGCTTTGATTCGCTCGTATTTTCCTGAGTTGTCGGCAAGTCAAGTGAAGCATATTATTATGAATTCAGGAACTTTAGTGGAACTAGAGGTGTTGTTGCCAAAAGGGGAAGGAGCCTTGATTCCTTTCGCGGCATTGTCAAAAAGTGGAAGAATTGTAAACGCATACAATGCGGTTAAAATGGCTGCGGAGATGGTAGCAAAGAAAAAATAAACTCCACTTTCAATTTATTTTGTAAAATCTGACCTTAAAATCATGAAAAAACTTATTCTTTTATTTGGGATTTTCTCCTTGACGGCAAATGCCCAATATTGGCAACAAAAAGCAGATTACAAAATGGATATTGATGTGGAGGTGAAAACCTATCGATACAAAGGTGTTCAGGAAATAACTTACAAAAACAATTCCCCCGAAACATTGACCAAAGTCTATTATCATTTATACAACAATGCTTTTCAACCGGGGAGTGCGATGGATTTAAGGGTTCAGCATATTCCGGATCCAAGCCCTAGAATGCTGGTCAATGTAGGAACAAAAGAAGCTCCTGTGAACAAAAGCGAAATCTCATTGCTAAAGCCAAACGAAGTAGGGTTTATCAAAATAAAATCGTTAGCCCAAAAAGGAACTCTTTTAAAATATCATGTGGAAGGAACAATTCTAGAGGTAGCATTGGCAAAACCAATAAAGTCTGGCAAAAAAACCGTTTTGAAAATGGAGTTTGAGGGACAAGTCCCAAAGCAAGTACGTAGGTCAGGAAGAAATAATGCAGAAGGTGTCGCTTTGTCCATGACACAGTGGTATCCTAAGCTCGCCGCTTATGATGCCGAGGGTTGGCATGCAAACCCTTATATAGGGGCAGAGTTTTATGCAGATTGGGGAGATTATGAAGTCAATATTTCCATAGATAAAAACTATGTGATTGGAGGAACAGGATATTTATTAAACCCAAAGGAAATTGGTCATGGCTACGAGAATACAGGAGAAGAAGTAAAGCAAAAAATAGAAAATGGTAAGTTGTTATGGAGGTTCAAAGCGCCCAATGTTCATGATTTTTCTTGGGCTGCAGATCCAGATTTTAAACATCTAAGACATAAGGTAGCGCAAGGTCCAGAAGTTCATTTTTTGTATAAAAACTCTTTAAAGGACGATCGAAAAAAGAATTGGGAGAAATTACCTGCAGATCTGGATCAATTGTTTGCGTTTTATCAGCGTAGTGTTGGTGCGTATCCTTATCAACAGTACAGTGTCATTCAAGGAGGAGATGGAGGTATGGAGTATGCAATGTGTACCTTGATTACAGGTGATAGGTCTTATAGAAGTTTGGTAGGGGTTGTTGCCCATGAGTTGGCGCATACTTGGTTTCAATTTTTACTGGCCAGTAATGAAACCAAGCACGCTTGGCAAGATGAAGGTTTTACCACGTATCTTTCGACCTTGATTGAGAATAAAATGTTTGCGTCAGAAAACGGTTTTGACCCTCTTTATCAATCCTACAAGAATTTGGTGGGATATGGGATAGAACAGCCTTTAACCACACAGGGGGATGAGTTTGATTATAGTTTTGGATATGGGGTGTCTACCTATAACAAAGGCGCATTGTTTTTGCATCAATTGGCTTACATTATTGGAGAAGACGCGCTGAAGAGTACCCTAAAAAGATATTACAAAGAGTATGTTTTCAAACATCCCAAACCTGAAGATTTTGTCAGAATTGCAGAAAAAGAATCTGGATTGGAACTCGACTGGTATTTAAACCATTGGATTCAGACCACCAAGACCATAGATTACGAAGTTTTTCCATCGATCACCAATCAAGTCAATCTTCACAACAAAGGAACCCTAGCGATGCCTATAGAGGTTACAATTACTTATCAAGATGACACTCAAGAGTTGTTCTACATTCCTTTGGCTAAAATGAGAGGAGAAAAAAAAATAGAAGCAACGTTGTTAAAAGACTGGAACTGGACCAACCCAGTGTATAGTTTTCCTGTGACCAAAGCACTTAAGAGCGTTGAAATTGATGCCCAACATCAAATGGCCGACGTGGATCGAGCAAATAACGTCTGGACAGCCTATAAAGGGAAAGAATAAGAATTTAGAAATCAGCATTACCGCTTTAGCTTTCTAAAGATGACTTGTTTTGTCAGATTTAGAGATGACAATCTATTGACCTCAAAACACCAATGAGGTTTTAACTTTGTATGCCTTCTATTTTTCAATATCCGTATTTGAATCTGCTTTCTTTGAGTAGGACTTCTTATTTTTAGTATCTATAAAAAACTACACATATTTATTGATT
>Ga0209653_1000326_pt1 | contig 42495 bp, 41 predicted proteins | sample SaaInl6LU_22_DNA_FD_184644 | JGI IMG/M metagenome (GOLD analysis project Ga0209653, IMG submission 184644) | Marine microbial communities from expanding oxygen minimum zones in the Saanich Inlet - ESP_116LU_22_DNA (SPAdes) (version 2) | ecosystem: Environmental > Aquatic > Marine > Intertidal... | reverse complement strand
ATTGCCATCAGTTACAAGATGATATGCACCACCACCTGTTGCTGTTTGCTTTGTTCCTACATAAGTCTGATGATTAAGTGAACTACCCGTAAAACTATGGCTTGACGTAAATGTTACCGTCTCTGAGTTTCTAGGGAATATCTCTATCGCCACACCTGTATCACCAGAACCGCCAACCCTAGCAATCTCTATGGCGTAAGCCTCGTTATCGTTAGATGTTACCTTGATTTGGATTTGTGTATAAATCCCACTTTCTGTTTTAATAAGTATATCTTGAGAGTGGTTAACTAATATCTTTGCATCAACGTTAATTACCACATTGCCACTTGTTCCCTGTATAGTCATATCAATAGATGACGCTAATCTATCCCCTGATATAGTCGCTACAGTTGTGTATGATGTGTTGATTGTAGCGGTGCCTTTATACACTCTAGCAAAACGAGAATCTGACTCGCTTTCCGTATAATATCGCCCATCGTGCGTATGGCTATCGTTGGCAACCGCTGTGGTTATGCTTGCATTAGCCGAACCATCCCAACTAACTGAGCCAGTAACATCGCCTGTTAGTGATAAGGTGCGCGCAGTTGTCCATTTGTCTGCGTTAGGGTGATAAGCATCGTGAAACACGCTATTAGTACCTACTTTTACGCTGCCGCCATAGGTAACTCTCATAATGTCACCTACACCTACCTTATTACTACCAAAGATAATGGCGTTAGAATCACCGCTTAAATTTTCTCCATCATATTCAATATACATTGAATCACCAGCGGGAGAACCTTCGCCAAATGTTAAAGATGCTCTACCGTCAGTTTGGTGATCACCAGTACCGATTCTAATTCCATCTTCAAAAATGGTCATTCCTGTAAACGTATCACCTGATAAATCTGCTTTACCGCTAATGTCTTGGTGTGTGGTTAAATACCCTGCATTTGCATGATTTCCCCAACCGTAAGCGGTATCCCAGTTAGATGAGTTATTAACTGCATTAATCTTGTCCGATAGGTATATAGGGTTATCGCCACCTCTATAAGGTGTCATGTCACTTATGTAGCTTGTGTAGTCTTTTGGATTCCATCCAAGCTGTATATAGTCACCGCCAAACTGCTCATCAAAAATAAGATCTATACGATACCAACCCTTTTTAAATGAGTATGTATAAGATGGTTGAGTTGTATTTATTGAGCCAGCAACAAACTCTCCATTGATAAATAAAGCATGGTCATCATCTCCAGCAAATGCAGAGTTAGTAACTGTAAATGGTTTTTCTACATAAATATTAGTATAAATGTGCGCGTGATATTCCTCTGTGGCTGTCCACTGACCGCCAAGAGATCCACCAAAGTTACCATTAGCATCAACATCATAAGTATTAATATGGCCCTCATACTGTACTGGGTAGCTAGCTAATGTTGTCTCGGTAATATTAATAAAATAATTCTTATACCAAGCCAGCATCTCAGCCTCAGTAGCATCCACGACCTGTATACTGTTATCATAGGTTATATATTTCCATTCCCAGCTATGCTGTTGCTCGTATGCGTCATCCCAGTTGGATATTTTGGTATTGTCTTGTGTCCACTTAGTGCCAATACTATTTGATACAGTAGTTGCAAAGTTAGGGTCATCACCTAACGCTGCGGCGAGCTCGTTTAATGTATCCAAAGTCGATGGTGAGCTATCTACTAAGTTCGAGACAGCGTTATTTACATAAGTCTGAGTCGCGTAGTTTTGCGTCGAGTGGTCACCCCAACCATAGGCTGTGTTCCAGTTAGACACATCAGTAGAAGAAAAAGATGCTGTAGTCCAAAGTTTTTCCCAAGAATGCCAACCTACAGTATCTCCTTGGCGAGGTCGGAAATACAAACTGTCTGGAGTGTCTCCAAAAAATAGTTGAGCTTTACGTCCGGCACTGTTTTCGTTTTCTAAAGTAAGCGTAATACTAACGTTTGCTTTTGGTTGGTTTGGTCTATCTGTTTGAGCATTACTGCCAAAACCTAAAGGCATATTATCCCAATCACTAATAGAATTTACTACACTTTTTTCGTATACATTATCTACTAATGCAAAGTCTGAAGAGTTGTACCCATCTAAAAGCTCTGCATCTGCAGCTTTATCTGATAAGCCTTTGAAAAAGTTGTTCGAAGGACTAGCAGAGTTTGTGCCGTACGTAGAACCCTCAAAACCAGTAGTGTAAGCCGAAAATAAAACTAGGTCTGTGTTTATACTATTTTGAGTAAAACTAATATCGTAAGTTCCAGTAGCAGTGTAATATATACCTAAGTACGTACGATCTTCAGTTTCATTATAAGTAGTGAAAATTGCGTCTATTTGAGGGTCTGCACCAGAATCTACATAGTTATGTCTAGTTGTAATAATTCCGTCATTCGTAGAAGCTTTTATATCAAAAAATACACCATTACTAAACTCTACTAAAACATCAAAATATGCTTTATCACCTGGAATGTAAGCAACAGCCGCAGGAGTATTTTGGGTGCTAGTAACTTGAAAACCCTCTCTTGTGTCAGTCAAGTAGCCTTGAGTGCTATGATCGCCCCAACTATAAGCGGTATTCCACTGTCCTGAGTTACCTCCCGATGCTGTAACCGTTCCACTTGTATTTATATTACCGTTATCAAGTGCAATGCTGGCTTTAACATTCCCTGCTGATTTAAATTGTATAAAGTCAGGCGTAGCTTCATCGTAAAAAATACCCCAATTATCATACTCACCTGATACACACCATATAGTTGAATCAGGTGCACCAGTAACCCCACCTTGCAACCTACCTGTAAATGATGGTGCTATTAAGTTCCCTGTTAAAGTTCCACCTGCTAACGGTAAATGACCTACTTGGCTGTAAGTGTATGCTGTATTCCAGTTAGTAGAATTGTCTGTAAAGTTACCTGCGTGATACACCGTGTTGTTATTTATGGTTATGCTCGTATCTGTAGAGCTTTGATTAAAGTGTATATTTCCTTCATTTGCTGAAGCGCCACCGCCTGATTCTGTGTCAGTATTTATCAACCTGAAAAACATACCGCTAGCAGATTCATCATTGGTGTAAGTAAATCTAGCAACCGTATCATCAACACCTATACTCAGGCTTTGATCATCACTAGAGCCTCTGGATATTTTGAGCGGAGTAGTATTGCTATTCGTGTGGAAGCGAACTGAGCCAGTAAAGGTATCCCCCGATAAATCTGCTTTACCACTAATATCTTGATGAGATGTTAGGTACCTTCCATCTAAGTCTGCGGTAATAGTAGTAGCATCGTCACGAGTAAGTGTTAGTACACCATCAGTAGTGTTAAACGCAGCAGAAGTTATACGAGCTAGGTTGGTATCATCAAAGAACTGACTAAAGTCTACAGTAAAAGTACTGTCATCGTCTCTAGTAAAAGTGGCTGTACCGTTAGCGTCTAAGCTGCCTGAGATCAATCTAGAGAGGTTTGTATCATCTAAGTATAGTGATAGGTCAATGTCTGTATTTGTACCCGTCTCGTCGGTATAACGAAGTGTATTACCTACTATCTGTAGTACTGTATTAGTTTCAGAGGTTAAATAACTACCTAAATCACTTATTTGGCTTTCTGTAATAGATAAAGCAGCTTGATGTGCAGTTACATCGCCTTGAGTAACTGTGTAGTCTGTAATGTAACCAGAATCGTTAGTAAAACTAGATACTGTAGTAGGTGCTCCGGTTAAAGATGAATAAGCACCATTAAAGGCATCAGTAATCCCATACCCTGAAATAGTAGTAGGAGTACTTGTTAGATCATTAAATGCTACAGAGGTTAAGTAACCTTCGGTAGAATGATCGCCCCAACCGTAGGCTGTGTTCCAGTTTGTCGAATTATCTGTAAAATTATGAGTTGTAAAAATCTCATATTCAGTGCCTGCTCTTACGTGAAATATCTTATCTGAGGAAGCAAGTACCGATTTAGCTCTGCTTGTAGAACCAAAGTAAGCACGGCCTGAGTTTACCTGCACTAAAGGTATGTTACTATCGCCATCAATACGACTATTACCACTTAAAATTAACTGCCCTGTATAGGTATCATTTGCATCACTGCGTAGGTATTTAGGGTCTGTCTGGGTAGTTATATCAAAAGATGTTAAGTAACCTTCACTAGCGTGATCACCCCACCCAAAAGCAGTATCCCAATCAGAAGCATTCCAATCACCGTCAGCTTTAATAGCTGCAACAGCTCTAGCAACTGTAAAGTACAAATTGCTACTACCTTCAGCAACTTCATCTGTGTCTACCATATGAGTAGGACGTACTAACAAAGTACCTTGAGTAATATGGCTACGCACTACTGCACACATCTGTATAGCATGGTTAGGAGGAGTAGGTTTAGTAGTTGTTAAAGCGCCCGCAGTAGTAGGATCTAGGTATAAAATATCGCCTTCAGAATAACCACTAGTGTCTAAGTCACGTACTTTACCAATTTCTGTAACAAAACCAAAATCATTTAAGCTAAAGTCTTGTGTAGCAATACCAATAACGTGTTCTGGAAGAAAACCAACAGCAGACATATCTGCTTTTGCGATTAATAAATGACCACCTTCAGCGCCAGCAAACATAACAACTTCACCGTTAGAAATAGCTTCTGTAGCTTTTCCACGGAATACAAACTCTTGTCCAACTTGTAATGTAACTTCAGAGTTAAGAGGTACGTTAATAGTCTCTTCATCAGAGTTCCATACCATCTCACCTGTCATACCTTCAAGAGCTAAAGCATCTACATTTAGAGTACCGTTAAAAACAGCTTGGTCAAAGGAATTAATTTGAAGAATATCACCTACTTCAGCTGCGCCAGTAAGAGTAAGAGTTAAGCCATCAGAAGATACATCATAATCTACACCTGGATCAAGAAGAATACCGTTCATAAAAACGTTGCTAAATTCATCTACAACGTCTAAAGTAGCCCCACTGTTATCAGCTCCAGTAAAATCCGTTTGGCCTGCGGTAGCTGTATAAGTATATTGAGTAAATGCAGACGCACTTAAGCCGCCAGAGCCAACTTCTACAACGCTGTCTGTGCCGTTTACTGTTTTCTTGATGTACATTTTACCATCATGAGTATTGATGGCTACTTCGCCTAGTTCTAAATCGGAAGTGCTTGGAATACGTCCTGCTACAGCAGAGCGTTTGAGTTTGATAGTTTGTGCCATTTGGGTTCCCAATAATCTTGCGTATATACGCGAGGATAATTATTCTAATAATTTATTATAGGGTAAGTATAGCGGAGGGGAGACAAAAAGTCAAGATATTTTTTTGAGGAGTTGCTGAGGAACGAGAAGTTCCCCAGCAATTTTAGAGGTTTTCTAGAAAGTTCCGCCATCCATCACTGGAATTTGGGCTTCAAAGTTTGCTACTGTAAGTAGATTTGAGTAAGCAGAACCATCTGTGGTTACTTGCCAAAAGTCTGTGGTTTCATTCCAACGTAAAGATACGTTATCCGAAGTACCACGTTCAATCTCAATACCAGCATTTTGAGAAGGTGCGCCTGTCTCGTCGCCATTAAGAACAATGATGTTGTCCCCAATAGATACAGTATTTGAGTTAACAGAAGTAGTTGTACCATTTACTGTTAAGTTACCTTGTACAACAACATTACCAGAAGCAGTCATTGTTGCAGCAGTAATATCATCAGAAGCTAAAGCACCGTTTACAGTTACATCGTTAAACGTTACGTTTGCAGTTGTAGATACATCCTGACCAATATCAAAAGTAACTTTGTTTTCAGTGTCGTCAATAGTAGTAGTTACACCAGTTCCGCCATGAAACTCTAAAGTATCACTTAATAAGTCTAAAGACCCTGCACCTGTAGTTGATGGATTATTATCGTCAAAAGATAATGTAGTAGCAACACTTGCAGTAGTAACATTAGTTAAACGACCTTGTTGGTCTACTGTTACTACTGGGATTGAAGTAGCAGATCCATAAGAACCCGGAGTTACTGCTGTATCATCTAAATCAAAGTGAACAGTGTTATCTACAGTACGAACTGTTGTAATACCAGTTTGACCTGAGAACGTTAATGTATCTGTTAATAAGTCAACTGTATCAGAAGTGCCTGTATCGCCTTGAATAGTTAAGCTAGTTGCGATACTTTCAGTACCAGCTGCTGTTAAACGACCATATGCATCTACAGTAAAGGTTGGAATAGTAGTAGCAGAGCCGTAAGATCCTGCAGTTACTGTAGTAGTTGATAAATCTACTGTAACGTCTGCATCTTCTGTTCCTGAGTTTGAGATAACAAGATTAGAGTTACCTGCGTCTGCAAGAGTAGCTAAGTAGTTACCTGTAGTATGTGTGCCTAATGTAACAGAATTCGCTTGTTGAGTAACGTTTAAAACTACATTGCCAGAACCGTCAAAAGATACTGAAGACCCCGTTGCGACAGCTCCTGTAATAGAGAAGTTTCGTGAGGTTTCTAATGTAGTAGCAGTACTTGCGTTACCTGATAATGCTGCTGTGATTGTACCAGCTGAGAAATTACCAGAACCGTCACGAAGAACTAAAGTATCCGCAGTATTTGCATTTGTTGCTGCTTCAATTATGTCTACATAATATTTACCACCAACAGGAATAACATCACCAGTACCAGGAGTACCGATAAATAATTTATTACTAGTACTTTCTGCTGAATAGGCTAATTCACCTTGTGCAAGAGTGGAAGGTACGGCGGTGACCGTACTGCGTTTTATCTTAATTGTTTGAGCCATTGCTTAAACTCCAATGGGCTAAAAAGCCCCCGCGTCTAACGTATCAGAGTCTGGCGAGTCATTGCCGACCATTATCGGAACCCAAGCCAACTCAGTTGGTGAGATTCTACGATAGACGTAAAATTGATCTGTATCTATGTTGTACCACGTGTCTCCTTCTTCGATATTTGATCCAGTTGGAGTTACAGCTTGACGAAAATCTTGATCGGCGAGCTGTCGGATAGCTTCTTGTACGTTGTCTGCTGTTACAGTGCCATGAGGCGCTAAGAAAACGTTTTCTGCATCCAAGTAGTTGACCGGTATTGCGAAGTTATTTACCTCTACCTCAACTACTTCTGGGTTTAAATCAATAACTACTTCCTCTGTGCTAGTAGTTAGATCTATAACCTCTTCTTTAATTTCTACGATTGTTGGTTCAGTGCTCATTATCTAGTTACTTCCGGATTTAAAACTACCTCACCCTGAATTAAACGCTTAACAATTGCATTGTTTGGCGTATGAATTTCAAGATCGTAAAAGTAGCGGCCTGGCTCCATTGCTGAAGAGTCCGCGTTTGTAAGTTCCATTTTTACCTTACCGTCTGTAGCAGGAGTCAATACTGTACAAGTAAAGGACCCCGCTACGGTTGGTGAAGAGATAGTAGGGCGCATTTCTGCACGAGCTGAGTAACCCGTAAGATCTTTTAACTCTCCACCTTCTTTAATGGTTAAGTCGATTGCAAAGTCTGAACCTTGATCGATTACTAAATTATAACTCGCTGCTGCCATGTCTATTTCTCCTATGCTGAAATTATATCAATACGTACCTAAAAGTGCAAGAATTATTTTTGTAGGGTATTACTAAATAGATAAAGGCCCAGGAAACCTAGGTTCTTCCTCTTTTATAGCTACTAAGACTGCGCAAGTTACTAAAATATCTAAGTCTCTCATTTGCTGAGAAGGGTAATAATTTGTCATTTTATATTGTTGAAACCTTATATTAGTATTATCTATAAAAGTTGCATACTGAGAGTCTGTATAGTATAAAAAACTATTATCATTCCAATAACTAACATGAGTAGGATCTTGAAAAGCCCCTTTACCTTCAGTGCTAGGTACTTCTATAAATGCCCATCCGCCGTGTTTTAATACTCTATGTATTTCTTTCATAGACTTTATAGGATCTTTTAAATGCTCTAGTATGTGATGTGCATTTAGCACCCATACCGAATTGTCTGGTAAAGGTATTCCGTCGTTAAGATCCGCCTGTATATCTGCCGTTTCTCTTAAGTCTACTGTGGTATACCCAGGATAGGGGTATAGGCCTCCTCCAATATCAATCTTTAAAAGGCCTTGTCTATCTGCTTCTGCTTCAACAGCTTCTCTAATATGACAATCAAATACGTCTCTAGTTAAAGTCTGTATTTCTTGGTTTCTTTCTATCCAAGTATTGTCGCCCGTTATTCTATAAATATATAGTACTTTATCTATATGATAAAAGTCCGTTTCTGCGTAGGTTCTTATAAGCAACTCATGATCATCGCAAACAGATAAAGACTTATTATGTCCTCCAATTTTTTTATACACAGAGGTTTTCCAAGATCTAACGTGATCTGGCGCATACCATATGTAAGACACAGAATGGCTAGACGCTTTAAAACTGTTCATAGATAATAGTTCTCTACCCTTCCAGTTGTATGTAGAGTGAGACCACCCATGGCTAGGGCAAAATGGAAAGAACTCTCCTGTCATATGATAAGTGGCATTGTTACTATATACGAAACCAACTTCAGGGTTTTTGTAGTAAGCATTATATAATTCTTGTAAACAATCTGGAGTTAGTATATCGTCATGATCTACTTCTACCAATACATCTCCAGTACCTAAATGGAACGCATTGTGTTTTATTAAACCAATATTTTGGTTTTCTAAAGTATTTGCTTCAAATATTTTAACGTTGCAATTAGATCGTATCACAGGAGGAATATCTTTTTTAAGTACTCCGTTATTTAGATATAAAACCCATTCCCAGTTAGTATAGGTCTGATCTATAATAGACTCGTATAATTCTATTAAAAAAGGTATATTTTTTGTTGTATGTTCTGGTGTTATTATACTAAACTTCATTAGAGGTTTCCAAGTCAAAGAAAAATAAGTGGATTAGTCTGCCATCAGACAGATTCTTACCAAAGTAAGGGCCAGCGGCGTGTAGATTAGTACTTTTAAATAATACTAATCTGTTGAATACGTTGCCTACAGAGTCTAGCACATCAAAAGCTGTGCTATCATAAAATCCAGTTTCAAAACATTGTCGCATTGTAGCTTGATCTACGTTTTCTGAGTCTACAATACCTGTGGATTTTGATTTTAAAATTGTAGTGCCGCTTTCTATAGGAGCGTTTGGGGTTAAATAGATAATACCTGCCCAGTGATTATCATCATGGTGATAAACTTGATTGTTTTCTGCTGAAGTAGCCTGAAAACATCCATTATACTGATGGGTGTGCCAAGAGTCAGTAGATATTTTAGAACCTATAAGAGACTCAAAAATTGTCTTTAAAGAGTCACTTAAATGTCTTTCTTTAGTCCTAACTCCTTTGTACTCTTTTGGGTTTTCTTGAAATAAGTGCTGAAGCGCAAAGTCCCTAACTTTGTTAGGGTCTTTATAAAAATTATCTACAACTATAAGGCTAGGTGTCGATATAATTGTAGATGTTTGTAATAAATTATTCATAGTCTATCTGTATATTAAGTAAAAAAATAATTATATCAAATTAAGTAAATACTGTCAAGTATAATTTATGACAGGTTTCCTATCTTAACCCTAATAGCTCCTGTGGCGTCATATATAACTATTTTATTGTTAGTACCGTCCATATGAAGAACGTCTTCATTTGTACCTCCCGGGGTATAATTAGATACTCTGTTATACTCCGTAAAAGTAGTACCTGAGCCAGAATAAGACCAAGCTCTATCACTTCCAACGTGCCAATAGACATCTCCAGATACTGCAGGAGATTTTAATGCTTCTATTATCACTTTTTTCTGGGCGTCTGTAGCTATGTTAGTACTAGTATCAAATGCTATAGTAGCCCCTGGAGCACCTATCTCTCCTTGATACCCTTGAAGACCGGTTCCTCCTTGATTACCTTGAGTACCTATAGTACCTTGAAGACCTTGAACACCTTGACTACCCTGACCACCTTGAGAACCTTGAGTACCTTTACTACCTTGGTTACCTTGAACACCTTGACTACCCTGACCACCTTGAGAACCTTGACTACCTTTTTCACCTTGGCTACCTTGTCCACCTTGACTACCTTGAGTACCTTTTTCACCTTGGCTACCTTTTTCGCCTTGGCTACCTTGTCCACCCTGACTACCTTGGCCACCTTGACTACCTTGGCCACCTTGACTACCTTGAGTACCTATAGTACCTTGAAGACCTTGGCCACCTTGACTACCTTGGCCACCTTGACTACCTTGAGTACCTATAGTACCTTGAAGACCTTGACCCCCTTGAGAACCTTGAGTACCTTTTTCGCCTTGATTACCTTGAACACCTTGACTACCTTGACCCCCTTGAGAACCTTGAGTACCTTTTTCGCCTTGATTACCTTGAACACCTTGACTACCTTGTCCACCTTGACTACCTTGAGTACCTTTTTCGCCTTGATTACCTTGAACACCTTGACTACCTTGAGCTCCAGGACTACCTTGAGTACCTTGTACACCCCTAGATCCTTGAGCTCCTTGTAAATAAGCAGACACAGACCAATCGGTAGAACTAATAGTAGTAAAACTTTCTCCCCCTGCTACCGCCCAGTAATAATAATCTCCGCTTAAAAAAGAAGCCTCTCTATACCAATCCGTAACAGTACCACTAGAGTCTGTTATTCGGGTATTAGTTTGGTTAACGGAAGTACTTCCACCATTACAGTCCGGGGCTAATGGCGCATTACTTCTATCAACAGCGGCATTTTCGTTGAGTACGTCGGGCACAGTTCCATTATAGTAGATAATAAAAACTGTATCTCCTATATCACCTTGTAGTCCTGTTCCTCCTTGTAGTCCTGCACCCCCTTGAGCTCCTTGAGTACCTATAGTACCTTGACTGCCTGGTGTACCTTGACTACCTTGACCACCTTGAGTACCTTGAGTACCTTGAGAACCTTGTGAACCTACCTCGCCTTGATTACCTTGACCACCTTGACTACCTTGAGAACCTTGAGAACCTTGTAAACCTGTCTCGCCTTGATTACCTTGACCGCCTTGACTACCTTGAGTACCCTGAGAACCTTGAGTACCTACATCGCCTTGATTACCTTGACCACCTTGATTACCTTGAGTACCTTGAGAACCTTGAGTACCTACATCGCCTTGATTACCTTGACCACCTTGAGCACCTACATCTCCTTGTAAACCTTGAGTACCTACGTCGCCTTGATTACCTTGACCACCTTGAGCACCTACATCTCCTTGTAAACCTTGAGTACCTACGTCGCCTTGATTACCTTGACCACCTTGAGCACCTACATCTCCTTGTAAACCTTGAGTACCTACATCGCCTTGATTACCTTGACCACCTTGAGCACCTACATCTCCTTGTAAACCTTGAGTACCTACCTCTCCTTGGCTACCTTGTCCGCCTTGAGCACCTACATCGCCTTGTAAACCTTGAGTACCTACATCGCCTTGATTACCTTGACCACCTTGAGCACCTATATCGCCTTGTAAACCTTGAGTACCTACATCGCCTTGAGCACCTACATCTCCTTGACCACCTTGAGCACCGCGAATACTTTTCGTAAAGGTTTGTACTCTTGTAAAAGTTGTTTCACCTCCTACGCCATCTACAACAACTATTGTAAAAGTTATGCTTCCTGTATTTGCGCTAAGATCTGTAATACCGTCTAAAGTGTAAGAATCTACATCTGTAGTAGGAGTGCTATCTTCTGTGACATTAGTAGAAGATACATCAGTAACTCTGAAAGACGGAGTTTGATACTCTTCACTGTCGTCATACGGTATATAAGAATTTCCTATAATTGCTTTTATAGTAGTACTTGTATTAGTAAAGTCTAAAGTATCATTTTCAAGTACTGGTACACTACAGTTTTCATTACTAAGTACTATATTTACACCATCTACTACTCCATCCGCTATACCTTCTACACCAGGGTATTCAGTTAAAGGATGATATGATGAGTATAACCTAGAAACCTTATTTCCATTTGCGGTGTCAATTTGAGTAACTACGTGTCTTATCCAGTAGTATCTTGTTTCTGTATCCGTAGAAAGTATCTTATCTAAGAATATATTACCGGAAGTAGTACCTATCTTTTCGGCATTAGAAAAATTATTGTCTGTAGATCTCCAAATTTCCGTATCAAAAGCAGCTTCGTTAAAAGCAGAAGAGTTAGTCCAAGTGAGTTCTATGCCGCCTTTTCTTGAGGTTAAATTTTGTGCTAAATCTGAAGGAGAAAGTACTCTTACAATCGGACTTGCTTGTGGAGCTTGGTACATTGGAGCTATATCAGAATTTAGTCGCTCTAGTATATAGGCATCGTCGTTATGTTCTACGGCTACTATTTGTACAAGGTTTTTTGAGTCTACTCTTAGTGTTTGTATTCTAAATAACTTTTTATCCCAGTTAAATCTAGGGTAAGTTATGGCGATTATCTCTCCTGATAAAAGTAAGTATGACTTAGGAGATAAAGTTAAAGATATAGTTAACCCCGCTCTTGATTCGTCAAGAAGCTGTTTAATATTTAAACGAGCATTATAGTAATTAGAGATACCTCCTGCTTTAAAGTTGCCTTGACGTTTTATTCCTTTATCTTCCTCTAAGTAAACCGAATTAAAAAAGGATAAACTTCTAGTGTTAAAAGAATTGGAAGGGTCTACAATAGAAGCTGTAATAGCATTATAAGTCTTATTTATACCCTTATCGTCTAGCTTTATATCACCAATAATATCGTCTTCGGTAATAACCTCAATAGAAGCATCAAAATTTTCTATAGCTTTAGCTTTTGTTTTTACTTTTAAGTAATATTTTCCTTGCTGATACCGTAAAATACCATTAAACTGGCTTAATAGGTTATTTACGTTCTCAAAAACAGACGTAGAAGTATCAATAACAATATTTGTCTGGTGTCTAGTAACATACCTTTGATCTTGACTATCCCATCCTAGGTATTTCCAGTAAAGAACAGAGTCAGAGTCATATAGAGAATAACCAGTAGCAATAGTGGCTTCATTATTATCTAAAGTAGTAATTTGTTTGACTATAGGATTTTGGTCTCCCAGATTCATAACATCCGTACTAGTATTAACTGTTATACTACTAGAAGACCCTGTTAGGGTTAGCGTTCCGAAAGCACCTGTGGGTTTAGATATAGTTCCTTTAGAAGTTACAACTGCAGCTGTTAGGGTGCTGTTTTCATAGTGATAAACTAAGTCGTTTACTTCATACTCTTTCCAGTCAAACCATTTTTTACCTAATTTTCCTATAACATCTGTAAATACTACTTGTTTGTATTCAGTGCCTTTGTACGTTTTTAACTCTACAGACTCTACGGTTCCTTTAAACATTAACTGGCCTGTAGCAGGGTATCTATATTCTTCACCTACTTGTACAGTAGAAAATCTGCCGCACAAAATTGTTACATCAGAACGTTGTTCACAAGCTAGTGCTGATTCGTAAAAGCTAGGTAAATCGATTAGATCTAAAGATAAACCTTTACCGTACCGCTTACTAGTTAGATAATCTAATAATTGTAAGGCAGGGTTTATGGTAACTCTGTAATCTCCAAAATTATTTGTAGAAACTATAGACGTAGGGTGTCCGTAACTATAAGAATAGCCGGTAAGATCTAAACTGCCTTCTAGTATTAAAATATTATTAGTATCTATGAAAGTCTGTAAGCTTGAGTCTTTAGGTGAAAGAATAGACCTAGTATGTGTAGCACTTCCTTCTTTTACAAATTTTGCGTTTAAACTAGTTATTACAGAAAGTGAAGGAGTATCTAAAGGGTCTCTTGTGTAGGCACTTACATTATTAAAATGTAAACCTACAGAGTCTATAACTACATTTTGAGTATCAGAGTATACGCTTACAAGAGAGCTTGAACTTTCTAAAGCATAAACAGGGTTAGGGAAAAATTGATCTATGTTTGAGTTCTTTTGCACTACTCTTGCGTTAAACGTAGTGGTATTAATAGAATAAAGAGTTACTCTAAATGTTGTAGATATTGCACCTTCTGTGAGAGAAAATTGTAAAGAAAAAGCCTGCTCATCTGTATCTTTTAATGATTTTATTAGGTTTTTATCAAAAGTAGATAAACTTGATAAGTCAATATCATAATATGCGGATACCAAAGAATTAGGGATTCTTTTTAGTTCTGGATCATAAGAGAATACTTTTTTAGTAGATACTCTTGTTAAGGTAATATTTGATAAGCTTCCTAAGTCAAGTTTAGCTCCAACATCGTAGGTTTCAGTTGTAGATGCAAGGGTGCCTGAAAAAGATTCAGATACCATAACCCAAGAGGCGCCAGCAGCAGTCATAGTTATGCTTTTAGCTTCTCCTGCGTCTATTATATCTTGAACAGATTGAGTATCACATTTTACTTTAAATCGTATATCTAAACTGCCGTCAGCACTATACAACGTAAACTTATCTACAATTTCAGCTGAGGAAGTTTGTCCTGTATTTAAAGCTATGTCTACTGTTTGTCCTAAATAAAAATTATCTGCTTCTACAGGATCGGTAGTACCTCTATAAGTCCCATCATAGTTTTGGCAGTTTACATATTTTCCTTTTACTATATAAGAGTACTCTCCCGCTTTTCCACTTTCTGAAGTAATAGTATCTTTTGCTACCACATACGCAGTATCAAGCAACCTGTGGTTAGGTGTCCAATATTCAGTAGGATCTTTATCATAGTAGTCGTTTTGTACTAAAAAGTTGCCTTGGGATGCATTTGTAACTAAAGTAGGATCTGCTCCTTGGTTATCTAAACCTGCGTAAAAAGTAAAGTGTAAGTCATTATTAGAAGTCCAAGAAAATGTTTTACCATGAGTAATACCAGTATTGCTTATAAGCCTATGGGTGAAAGAATCACTCAACTGATAAGATGCTTGGTATAACCTATTTAAAGTTGGAGTTTGTATTCTTTCATAATTTTCATCTCCAGCTAAAAAATCTTGTACTTCTATAGCAGAGGATTGATCTAGAGTATAAAAGTTTTTCCCTCCTAGTACATCGCCTTTGTCCATTCGTCCTATACAAGCAATTCCTGTATCAGAATCATTTCCTGTATAACGACTGTCAAAGTCGGATTTATTAGAGCATATTAAACCTTTATTATTGTCAGTATATACATCATATATTCCACCAATCGGGCCTTCACATAAAACATTGGCTGTATACAGTTCTGTTTTACCTTCTGCAATATTATCTGACGAGTTGCTATCACGAGTAATAATTACATCAGCAAATACAGGTACTGCATCTATTTTCTGAACTCCATAGACGACAGGAATAAACTTAGAGTCTAGATTAAAACTAATATCTAGTTCTCGCTCTACCTCATAAGTTTCTGTAGATGTTTTTACACCTCCGAAAAGCCCTGCTATACCTCCGCGTTTTCTAATTTTAGGTCGTGTAGCAGTATCAGTGTATTGAGCACTAACATTCAAAGCTGTGTCAGCGTGTTCAAAGCCTTTGTCATCTTTATACTCAGGAGATATTAAAGAGCCTTCTGAAGAAAAACCAGACGCGTCTAAGGCTCTGTGGAACTCATCTGAAGTTAGACGTCCTTGGACACCAACAAAATCTGCCCAGTGGCTGGTAAGGTTCCATGAGATTGAAGACTCTCCAGATGCTTTATCTGATATAGAGGATTTACTGATAATTCCCTTAAAGAAAAATATAGGATCTGTATGATACCACTCTCCTGTAGTAGGATTTGAATATATCTTATAAATATCTACGGAACGGTTTACATAGTTAGAGTAGCTGAGAGAGGATGTATTTGGTATAAGTCCTGATATTTCAGGGTTTGCGTATTCTATATCAAAAACAGTATTTAAAACTGGAGGGAAACCTACATCATCTAAAGCTGTATACTCTACTTCAGTGCCTGAACTTTTTAATTTATCAATACGTATGTTGTGTATGTTAGAGGTAGATCTAGAAGAGAGTACGACAGTATCTCCAGGATAAAACCCGGATTTGAATAAGTCAATAGAAGTAGTAAAAGTACCTGTAGAGCCTTTTGCTGTTGAGGTATTATTTGTTAAAGTAGATACTGCGTAAGCACCTAACTTAGAAGCGGCAAGAACTAAGTTTGAGCTACTAGCTTTTGCTTGAGTAGCTTCTTCAATCCCCCCTATCTTTAATATGGACCCAGGTCTATACGTCTGCCCGTCCCACTCTATGTCATAAGGTGCGTCAGTTAGGTAAACAAAATCTAAAACAGAGTCTGACTCTTTTTTGTTCGAAGGTTTTTCAAATTTTACTAGGTGAAAAGTATTAAAAGGATTATTAGCTATAAGTGCGTCTTTTAAACTTTGTGGAAGATTTCTGATTGCCATGTAAGTACTCTATTAACTCTAGGCGGAAGGCCTTTACATTTATAATTTTCTAAATTATAACAAGACCTACCTTAGTTGTCAAGTAATTTTTTTCCGACGTTATACTAAACACTCTTTTAGTTTGAGAGATAGGCTATATAAACCATTAGTATTAATAGAATAAGATATACTATCAGAATCTGTAATTACTTGTATTTTTGGATAAGCAAAAACCGCATCCGCTGAAGTATTTCCTAATACTTTTTTCTGTAAAGAAGGAGAGATAGTAATACTTGTAGAGGTAGGTATAGTAGTTACCTGATACGCTTTTACATGAGTATCATCCCCTGGATCTGCAATATAAAACATATCACCAACCTCTACTCCAGTAGTGTTTGCAATAGTTAAAGTTGATGACCCCGCTTCAGCGGTAGATGTTATCTCTTTATCTAAGACGGAGGGTTTATAATGTTGAGGTAAGCCTACTAGAAAAGGCTCTAGGTTTGCTTGGTGTTTAAGTAAAAACCCATATACTGTATTAAATTGAGCTTTAGTAAGTGGATTGTATTTTATAGATACATCCCACTCATGAAAGCTGTTTATTTGTCTAAAAGAGATACCTGATCTCGATTTGGTAGTAAGTACAGGTTGTACGGATTCTACAGTTATACTGGCAAAACCAGGACCATATGATCCTAGTGCTGCTTCTCCTTTTTCGTTTATAGAACTTAGAGGATCCGGTAATGTGTTTTGAATAGTCATATTATATTTCCATAGTGCTTACGCTTTCTAAAAACGTCTCGCCATTTGCATTTGCTGCTTCTCGAATCATACCAATAATATTTCCTCTCTGATTAATCAATACTTCTTCTACACCTTGTGCATCTATTGCTGAGATATTAATATTTGCATTAATTGGAGTTCCTTGAGAAACTTCGTCAGCAGGTACAATACGTCCAGGTTTTTCTGGTACAAACATTTCCGGACCTTGCTCTCCTACCATAAACCCTGTAGTTTCACCACCTGATGCACGATACTTCATACCTGTAAATGCAGGAGTAAAGCTTTCGGCTCCTCCAATTCCTTGTTGACCTCGGAAGTATCCTAGTTCTCCTGCAGCTGATTTAGAACTTGCCATATCTACAGAAGTACCTCTGCTGCCTGCTGAAACAGAAGAAACAGAAGACCCTGCGTCAGAAGCACCTCCTCCGTTGTAAGTCATTCCAGAGATAAGAGAAATTTGAGCAGCACCCATTGCGCCTACTAAGCCTGCTAATATAAAGTTATAAGGAGGTGGAGCAGCTGATAGTGCTTGGGCTATACCTGTGGCAGTACCTATTACAGCTTGAGCAAGTTTCATCTTCTTATCTTGCTCAAAAGCTTTACGTTTCATCTGCTCTTTTTTAGCTTCTAATGCCTTAAGTTTTTGTACACTTTCTGCAGACTTTCCATCTAAGGCTTTCTCTCTTTCTATTTGATTGTCGATTCCTTCGATCGCATTTTGAGAAGCAGCTCTCATAGCTCCCGCAAGAGCTCCTAGAGATTGACCTACAACATTTAAAGCAGCGGCTACCACTTGAGCTTTTTCTGATAAATCTAGACTTTCCCAAGCATCTCCAATAGATTCAAAACTACTTCCAGTTCTTTCATTGAAAGAACTTAAAACGCTGGCTGATACTTCTCCAAATAATTGAACGCTATCTATAATAGAAAACATTCCTTCTTGAACACCTGCAATTAACTCTCCTTGAGGACCGAGAGCGCGAAGCTCGTCTCCGAAAGGTTGTAACATATTGCCTATTGCTTGAACTTTATCTCTTGTAGTAGCTTCATCAATATTAAATAGACCACCCTCTCCAGTAGCTGCTTGAAGTCTCTCAAAGAAAGACCCCGTTGCGGTTTTTCCAAATTCTATAGCTTTTTCTGCTGAATCTGCCAAAACATCTGCATTTACTCTCTTCTGATGCTCTCCTTGGGCAGTTATAGAAGCCATTGCAGTAGCTCTGTTTGCTATTGCTGCTGCTTGAGCTTGAGATACATTTGATACAGCCCCGCCTAACCCCGCTGCTAGTTTAGTATCTCCATCTGCTTCAGCTTTTTTCTGTAAAACTACTAGCTGTGCTCTTAAAAGCGCATACTGAGCATCAATTAAGTCATACTCCATTTTTGCTTTTGATTTTAACACTGAAGTCTGTTGTTCAATAAAAGCTTCTTCCAGTTTTACTTTTGATTGTGCTAACAAGAACTCTTGTTTAGGGTCTATAGCTCTTGAATCTTTATAAGGATTTTCTGCGTTACTTTGTTTTAAAGCAATCTTATACCCTTCTAAAGCTCTACTATTTATTTCTTTACGTAAGCTTAGGCTTTTTTCTTGCATAGCAACAAAAGCCTGCTCGCCTTGTTGAATAGTTTCTAATATGGTTAATTCTTGCTTTCGTAGCTCTACTGCTGTTTCTAAAGGATCTAATTGATCTTCTTTTAGTTTTTTAATCTTATTTTCGTTGGCTTTAATTCTATTCTGTAAATTTATATATTCAGTAGTATTTTTTTGATTTTCTTTATAAGAAGCCAAAGTTAGTTTGTCTACATCTACTTGTGCTTGAAGAGACTTTTGCTCTGCTTTTAAAATAGTGTCTTTAAGTCCTAGCTGAGCTTTTAAGCTAACAATAGAGATACTTCCTTTAGCCTTCTCATAAGACAAGGCTTCTTTTGAAACACTAAGTTGAGAAGAAGACGTAGCTAATATTTTTTCTGATGCTGTTATAACAGCTATACTTTCTTGAGCTGTACTTTCTAAAACGTCGTTCCCTTCTTTTAGTACTTTTACGTTATCTTTTCGTAGCTGTGCTATCTCTCCTTCACCACTGCGTATAACTTGTAAAGCTTCCTGCATTTGTGCATTTTCTTCTTCTGAGACAAAAAACTGACTGCTTATGTCAGAGTAAGTTCTTCTGGCTTCTGCAATTTGTTTCTCTTTTTCTGCTATACGTACATCGTTTTTAGCTAACTTATCTCTTTGCTCTGCTACTCCTAGTAAAGCAGCTTGCTGTTCTGAAAGACTCTCTACAAATACTCTTGTAGATTCTGCGGCGTTAACTTCTAAATTATTTAGTGCTTTAGATATTTCACCAAGGCCTGTTGCTAAGGCTGTAATTTCGGTTTTTGGCTTCAAAGAGTTAAAGTATTCTTGTACTGACTTAGTAGAACTTTCTGCAGTCTCTTTAAAGTTTTTTACAGAAAAAGCTGCTTTTTCTTGTTGAGATATAAAACCTTCTAAAATTGTTACTCTTTCAGAAGATAAAGTAGCGTCTTCTAGTTGAGCCTTTATTTGAGAATTAAAAGCACTAGTTAAAACTTTACTGCCTTTTATAAGAGACATAATTGCAGACTCTTGGGCCTCTAAAGTATTTTCTACGTCTCCTCCGGCTTGCCCTAACTTTTGATATTTTGCATCAAATTGATCTAGTATGTTAAACATAGCTTCATATCTTGCAGTAGTAGTAAGTATCTTATTACTATTTCCATCTAGTGCAAGGTCTACTTCTTTTAAATTTTCAGCTAACTCTTTAGAAGCTTCGGTAACCCCTAATAAAGCTTCTTCAAATCTCTTTGTATCATCTGATTTGAAAAAATTGAAGACAGCTTTTACGCCTTCATATAAAAGGGAAAATACTGTTACAACCAACATAATAGGTCCAAACAGTTTTGCAATAGCTGCTGATGCTAAAGTTGCCGCGGTACCTAATGCTGAGATAGATAAGCGAGCTACTGTTGTAACCCTTGTAAAGCCTTTTAAGTTTACTGACGCTAAAGCTATTGATTTACCATAATTTCTCATTGAGACTAAGGTAAATCTTAAAGCGGCTGACCATCTGCCTTCTGCGATAGCTGCTATTCCCTTGGCCTTAGCTGTGTCCGCAATAAGAACATTTTGTTGTATTTGCAACATTCTTACTTCAAGTTCTAGTTGAATTCTTTCTTTTTTTATTCTCGTAAAGTCTTTTTCTTCTATTTTACCTCTTTTTAATTGCCCTATATAGCTCATAGTAGACATACGTAGTCCATTTACAGCAGCTTCGTATTCTTCTGTAGTAGCTCTACCATCTTTAAGAGACTCTACTAAGGCGGGCACTTTCTTGCCTATAGTTCCAAAAGTTTTTATGTTTTGAATTTGACTAAGTTGTAATTGCTTTTGTGCCATAGCATTTTCTCTGACTTTAGCCGTCATCTCTGTCAAGCTGCCTAGAACAGTTTTTGCAATAGTAGCTCCAAATAAACCCAGAACGCCTATAAGTGCCATAGGAGAATCTGCTAAAAAAGATACTACGGGCTTAAATATTGTGTTTATGACATTTAAGCCTGCTTTAGATAAATCTGCAAAAGTTGCGGCCAATCTATTAAAAGGATTAGATTCTACCTCTTCACCTATAGCACCAAATTTTTGTTGGGCTTCTTCTAGCACGGCGTTTGCGAATGCTTGTCTTTTTTCAAAGTTTGTGAGTTCAGAGGCAGATTTACCCATGCTACGGGCGTAGTCTTGAGTAGCTGTATCTAGGCGAACAAAAATACCTAATTCATCCAATAATTCTGGCTCTAGTTTTGTTATACCTCGAGTTAAACGTTGTATAGAATCTTGCATATCTCTACCAAGTGCGGTAGACGCATTTCTAGCAGCTACTCCAAGCTCTTCTACTTTCGAGGGATCTAGTCCCGCACTAGTAATTGCTATTGTGGAACGCATAGCTTCTTCAAAACTTAAAGCTGCTCCTGTAGCATCGATTAAACCTTTAGACAAAGTTGTCATAGCAAGACCAGAAGCTCTTCCTAAGGCGCTAAGTCCTTGCTCTAACTGTTCTACCTGGGCTGCTCTTTGTAAAACGCCAAAAGCCGCAGTAACGGCAAATACGTTAGCGGCTAAAGTTGCATAAGCAGGGACTAACCCGCCATCAATACCTTGAGCTTGTTTAGAAAAAGCTTTTGTAGAGTTAGATGTTATCTGTGCAGAACCTTTTTCTGTTCTTTGGTACTGATTTTTTGACTTGTTCAGTTTTTGGGTTGAGTTCTGTAAATTTTCGGTTTCTTTTCCGAGTTTTTTAGCATCTGCGGCAGTCTTTTTTATACTGCCGTCCTCGTTAAGTTTATACTTTACGTTAATGTCATTTTGAGCCACTACGATTTTCTCTTTAGCTTATCATATTGCTTCTTCAGTTGTTCTGAAGACTTTTTGATAGCTCTTGAGTCTAACCATGAAAGTATTTCGAGGAAAAACTCTTTATCTTCTACTCCATATACTTCGAGTATATGGGTTAAATTTGTATAATCTTTTCCGATATACCCTATTTCTGGATATACTCGATCTCCAAGAAGATTAAAAGTGTTAATAGCCAACTGAACTATTTCAGGAAAGTCATTCCAGTCCGGAGGCATTTCTAGCGGACTGGGGTCTTTTCCTAACTGCTCGCACAAGTTTAAATACTTATCGGCAGTCATACCTGTGTCTAGATTTTTATAGAGTCTCTCCAGACGCTCCATCGCTTGCTGCTTTTGTTCCTGTACGAAAGTTATCAAGGTCAAAAACTACCTCGTTTAGCCAGGTGTCAAATTCAGTTGAAGAAGATACTAACACTTCTGCATTATCTGCACTGTATTCTACTTCTTTTGTAAGGTCTTGACCATCAGTATCAATTAAAATAAGAGTCTCTAAGTGCTCTATGGTTAAGCCTTTCCAATTACGGACAGTAGCTTTAGTAAACTCTGTTACAAACTTTTCTTCGTCTAAAGACTCCACTACTCCTCGGGTTTTTCTATCAAACTTTTGAACAGTGCAACGCTTACGCACGCTATTTAACTCTTTACGAGATAAGTTTGCTACCTCTACTTGAAACCCTGAAAGTCCTGGGAAATCTACCCAAACTGCTTTTGAGTCTACTACTAATTTTTTAAGATCCATTTTTTATCCTATGTTGTTGTGTAAGTAATAATGTTACTTAGTGTCGTATTGTCTGTCATTCTCCAATCGTAATTTTGTGTAAAAACACTTCCAGTATTTATACGATTTGTGTAAGAACAACTACCCATGTTAAAGTCGAAGCCGTAAAAGGTTCCGCCAATCTCTTGACCAATCTTTATACGTAGACTTGAACTCTGGCTATACGTCTGAGTATCTGTTACGGTTTCGGGATTTATATACCGACTAAATGACCCCGCTAGTATTCTATTAGTAACTACGAAATCTGAGGGATACATAGTAGTATTATCAACTACTTGCTGTAAAGTTTTATACGGTATCCACTCTATATCATTTTGAAACTCTAAAACACAGGTTAAAGTGTGTTCTGACATATTTTCACTACCAAGTACTATAGAGTTATCTTGTGTTAATAAATATGTTTCTCCAATAGACCCGTTAGCGGTTCCTGGAATAGTGTAAGAAGAGTTTCCTATTCTTGTTAATTTTGAAGCTTCTCCAGATATGCTAAATAATAGATTCTTTCCTTTTTGTACTGAGAAAGAACCGTTAGAAATAACGCAGTATTCTAACTTGAAAGTATCTTGTAAAGTCTGTACATATAAATCAAAAGTGGAGTAATCTAACAAAGCATTAAACAAAACTTTTTGTTTAGCCTCTTTAAACATAGGTACTTCCAAGCTAAAGTTAGCAGGGTTTGCTGTGTTTATAACAGAACCTTCAAAAATATCAGAAGTATGTAGGTTTTTTACTTCATAGCTTTGCTCTGTAAAAGTCTGGCTAAAAGAAACATTATTGATACTTATAGGAAAACGAGTTGATCCTTGTACTAAGTAAACCTTTGCTTCTTTAAGAAAACTATAAACTGCCATTTTATCCCTTATACTCCTTAGAAGTTCTAAAGTAACTCCTACCTTTTATAGATATAGTATAGTTTAGGAGAGGATGAAAGTCAAGGGTTATTTTTGATAGGTAATAAAAAAGCGGGGGATGCCCGCTTTTTATATTAAGGTTTTGTCTTAAGGACGATATGTTAAACTTACTTCATCAGCTGCATCAATAGTAGAAGGTAAAGCATTAAAGCTTGTTTCTAGTGAGATTACATCTTCGATTGAGTGAGTTGGAATATCAATGTGACAAGTAGGCATAGAAACTTCTAAGCCAGTGTCTGATAATGTACCACCCCCGATTTTGAAAGTAAGAGCAAAAGAGTTTGTTACAACATTTGTAATACCCTTTAAGTCTTCCCATAAGTCAGCAGAGTTGTTATCAATAGTAGTATCTTTAGATAGGTAACAAGTAAACGATCCAGAGATAGAACGAGAACCTGTAACGTGACCAATTGGAACGTTTACTAAGCCTAATTCTTCTGGAGTAATGAATGTAATATTATTAGAAATACTAATATTACCACCAGTAAGAGTTAGATTATAAGACGACTCAAGTTCGTTTGTACCATCAGAATCAGGATCTACCAAGGTTGGCTCTACTGATAGAGTAGTTAAACGGTTACGGATAAAGTTACCTGTATCTGTGATTGCTTCTGAAATTCTTGAAGTAAACGCTTCTGAGCCACTAGCAGCATTTGTACAAACATAAAGCTTGTTAGCGTCATTAGTATCAATCCACACGTCTCCAACCGCAAGACCATCACCGTTTACAGGAGCATTATCCTGGAAGAAAGCATTATCTGTAGTTAAATCAATGATTTCTGACGAGTTACCTGACCAGTTAATAGTAGCAATACCATCAATATCAAAATCTATAGAAGCTTCACCAACAACAGCAGAGTCTAATTTATAAACTTTCTGGTTAGCGTTTCCTAAAACAAAGTAAATGTTAAAGGTACCTAAAGTAGATTTGTTAGATTGTGCAAAAGAAACAGACATATTAGAAGACCCAGGAGTCAATACTGCTTCTGCGCCTCGAGTAAATGCACTATTAGCATAAGTATCTGCGCCTGCCATAGCTGCCCATAAAACTTCTTCTACTGCGTGCACTTCTGCTGCTGTATCTGCTGCTTCTGATCCTGAGCCTGCTGATGTAAATGGACGAACGTAAGTAGAAAAAGACCACTCAGCAGGAGCCAAGGAGTCATTAAACATACGACGACCACGACGTGAAACTCCGCCAGAAGATTCCATTTCGTTTAGTGTAATTTCACTTGAGTTAGTAGCTTGTGAAAAGCTAAAACCATCTAAAACCGGTAATTCCCAAACTGCACCATTGAATTCAAGGTACATTTTAGTATCGCGGCTAAAAAATAATTGTTGAGCCATAGTTTTTCTCCTATGTATTATCTTGAAAAGACTAGGACGTGAACTTTTGTTCTTGCCTGTCGTTTCTAGTAGCGAACCTCTATAAGCATTTCTCCCACTCCTAAAGGTTCAAGTACACCCTCGTCAGTATCAATACTAACGATTGTGATTTGTTGCGTGTAGTAAGTACGATTTTGTCTATCAGTGTAAGCTAATTTTGAATTTTGCTCTAAAACTGTTTCTACGTCTTCCATTAACGCGTTTAGGGCTTCTTGGGCGTTCTCCTCTTGTACGTAACAACGAACAGTAACACTCAAAAACCTATCTTTGTAACCACCTGCCTGATATTCGCGGGTTTCTGACCCCGCATTAAGATGTAAGGCAGGGAATTCTTGTATTTCATCCCAAAATTTTAAACGAGGTTCTACGTTTTCATTAACATCAACCAAATACTCTCCAGAGCCGTTAATTTTCTTTAACTTCTCTACAAGAGCTTCTATAATATTTAGTCTCCTAGATGTGTAGACTCTTTCTGCTGACATTATAATCTCCTAGTGTAGAATCTTCCGATAGCTAGTTCTGCTGCTACCTCTCTTATGCTTTTATCTATTAATCTACGAGGATCTCTATCTGCAGATCCTTGTGCGTATCCAGGTTCGAATGTTTGATAAGGATTCTTTTGATACGTATAACCAAAAGACATATACCCTTGACGAGTCTGGTTTACATCTAAAACTTGAACACTTCCTGCGAATCTACCTGTGCGGTATCTTAATCGGGGAAGTTGCATATTTTTAGCAATAGTCTCAGGTAATCTAGCATTAATTTGCTGTACTAAGGCTAACATTTCTGCGTTTCTTGAAGGTTTTACTCTTCTGGTAGAAGAGGTTTTAACACCACTTCCTTTAACTTTTGTATTTTTAGTATTTTTAACGTTACTATTTACTTTTATAGACGAAGGAGTTTTATTAGATTTCTTATCTGTTAAATCCTCGAAAGAAGTTGTAACTCCAGGTATATTCTCAAAAGACTTTTTTAAGTCTGTTAGTACCTTTTTTCTTTTTCTTGTTTTTAAACTGTCAGAACCTTTTAAGTCTGCAAGGTTTTCTTGTTCTAAAAAATTTTTTATTCTTTTGGTTAGTTTCTTTGAGAAGTTGGAAGCCCCTGCTCCTCTACTTCTATTTATATAAGCCGATTCTACTTTTAAAACAATAGTATCAGCATCGTCTATCTTCTGTATAGAAAACTTAAACCCTTCATCTGAAAGTTCTTTTTGCACTTGTTTTAGTAGTTTATCAGAATCTTCGTTTAATTCTTGAGAAAGGTTTTCTGCTATAGAAGAAGTAGCTTCAAAAAGAAAACGCTCAAAAACGCCTGCTTTATCTTCGTGTCCAGAGTCAAAAAATCCTAAAATACTTCTTTTCTCTGAGCCATCGTTATTTCTTACGGCTCCATATTCTGTTCTTTTTAGATATTCTTGTAATGCCTTAAACATCTCATTCAATGTATCTTTATAAGCAAGTCTAACTTTTGTATAGTTAGTAACAGGTATAGCTTTTTCAGCATAAAATCCTGGGATTTCTACTTCTGTATCTTCGTCAAATACCATAGTAAGTTTTCCACCGGGGCGAGGTATTTTTGCTCCTCCACCTATCTGCTCTAGCTTTTGTATTAAAAGATCGCCATACTCATTTGTTATCTTTTTTATTTCTGCTTTTAGCTCTACATTTAAAACAGTCTTATTAGGGTTCTTAGCTTCTAACTGCTTTATTGTTTCATTAAATAAAGATCTCTTGTTAAAAACAAAAGTTTGAGGTGTTCTATTTAACTTACCTCTATACGAACTAAAGTTCTGCAACTCTTTATCTAGTTTTTCTATAAAAGCTACAAGACTTGGACTGCTCATTAGTAATTCTTGTAAAGGTCTAACACACGCTTAATGTGATCAGGAAACGCAACATTATTACGCTGAGAAGTACTTGCCTGATTTTGTATAGACGCTGCGCCTAAATTACGACGTTCTTTATGCTCATCTTTTAAGTAATATGTAATCAAATCCATTACAGCTAGCTTTAGATCTGCAGGGGTGGTTTCATACCCCGCTTTATAAGTTACTTTAACTGCACCGGGTCCTGTTCTCCAAGGTTTATGTTGCCCTGAAGAGGTTACTCGTACAATACTGTCTGTATTAGTATCCACATAGTAGTCTGAAGAACTTAAAGTAGTATAAGGACTGGAAAAGTTATCTCTCTCTTCTACAGATACTACAGATACTACAGGACTTTCTGTCAACTGTACTAAAGAAGTGTTCCAATCTAAAGAGAACTCTTCTACTTTGTTAGTAGTATAAAAATCTATTATAGAGTTACCGCAGTAAGTTTTTACTAATTGAGTCACTGAAGGAATTATATGGTTTAAGCGCAGGTCGTCCTTCGGATTGGTAATACCTTCCGCTTCTTTATACTCTGCTAATGTTACAAAATTTGCCATTTATATTAACCTAATTAGTAAAAACTCAGGGGGCAAGCCCCCTAAGCTTATATTACTCTATCTTATGCTGATGCGTAAGAAATTTTCATTGAAGGCTTGTCAGCAGTTGTAGCTGCTACTAGCTCGTTGAAACCTAGAGATTGAGTTGCAACGATAACACGACGTTGCTGCATTACTTCGTAATCTTGCTCAACAGATACACCGCGTAAACGAGGGATCACGTAGTTGCGAGTATTAACAACAAATGCTGCGATTTCGCCATTACCTACTGCGTTGAACTCTTCTGATACGATTACTGGAGTACCATAAACAGCACCAATAGTACCAGTTACACGAACTGCTAAATCAGAACCAACTTCATCAAGAGTTTGGAATTTAGCGTCGTCTAATAAGTCATAGTAACCTTTATGAGATACGATGAAAGCTAACTCGTCAGCCATAAGACCGTATTTACCCATTGCTTGACGTGCGTCTAATAATGCGTCAGCAGTTAATTTAGTATTAGTATCTGCTAAGTCAGCAGCTGCAGTTGCAACACCAGCTAAACCGCCGATTGTGCCACCATTACCTAAAAGAACAGCTTTTTCTACTGCGCGAGCGTGTGCACGTGCAACACCTTCTACTAACATAGGCATTAAGTTAACAAGAACTAACTCGTCTACTTCGTTGTCCATGAAAGTGCTAGAGATTAAACGGTGAGCAGTTAAAGTGATTTGCTTAGGCTTGTAAGCGTTATCAGTTGCGCCACGGTTTTCTAAGTTACCAGCAGTTGCGTTAGTAGCCCAGTCAGCTAAACCAGTATCAACTTGTAAAGGAAGAATAGTTGATGCACCGTTTACTTGTACTTCACGGAAAAGAGATGCAACTTTAAGGTCACGCATGATTTCTTTTTCGATTTGTGCAGAAACTTCTTGATCAATGTCAGGAGCGTTAGTAGTGTAATCAATACCAGACTTCTGTTGTAAGTTCTGAGCAAACTCAGTGTTCATACCTTTTTGAGTCATAACACCTAATAAGTGTGCTTTCATGAACTCTTGGCCCCATGCAGATACGTCAGATTTCTCTGCACGATCAGCGAATACTTTTTTGCTATCACGCATTTTTTCGATTTCCTGTGCTTTTTCAGCAACTTCCGCTTCTAAAGCAGCTTTTTCAGCGTTTGCTTCTTCAGCTTTCTTTGCCATCATTTCTTCTACTTGCTTAAGTAGTTCAGCTTTTTCAGCTTCTTTGGCTAATTCTGCAGACTTAACTGCTTCGGCTTCTTCAGCTGCTTTTTGAGCTGCTGCTTTTTCTTTCGCTTGTTCCATTTTGATTTGAGCTGCAGTATCAGCCGCAACTTTCTTCGCAAATGCTTCCAAGTCGATTTCTGGAGTGTTGTTTACTTCAGACATGTTTTTCTCCTGTTCGATGGTCTCTTCGACCACTGTACTTTGTGTTTCGTCAGATTCTTCAGAAGTAATTTCTTCTTCCAATTCTTTCTCAACACTATCAATTAAAGATTTTTTATACGCCTCATACTCAGACTCTGAGTCAAAAGACTTTGCTAGTGAGAAAGTAGCTGCTTGATTGCAAGGAACGGAAACAACCGAAACTTCAAACAACTCAGCATCCTTTACCAAGATTCCGTCGGTTTCCTTAATGTAATCAGCATCCTTGACTCGGAAGCCGACAGAAAATGCTCCAAGGATACCTTCTTTAACTAGTTCAGCTACGTGATCTGGTGCAGACTTAGAAATTTTAGCTTCCATCTCCAAACCATTTTCAGTAACTTGTAACTTCGTTGCACGACCAATAGGTTTATTGTAGTCGTGATTGAAAAGAATAATAGGGTTCTTTTCAAAGTTATTTAAACCACCTTTCGCCCAAGCTTCCGCAGGAATTTGATCCCCTGCACGATCGAAGTCTGACGTAGATGCCATACCGCGAACAATAACACTACCATCATCGGCATTGTCAACTGCTTTAAGCGTAGATGTTAGATTAAAAATCTTATTCATCTTACTTCTCTTCTTTTTTTACCGTAGGTTTAACAACAGGCTTTGGCGCTGTTTTTACAGGCGCAGGCTTGGGTTTTTCTACAGGCTTAGGCTTGGGCGCAACTTTCGGTGCATTTTGAGCCTTTTCAATTTCAGCATAAATAGAAGCAGAGTGAACGCGTAAGCTATTCATCATGCGATTCCAGTTGCCGAAAAAGCTAAGAATCTGTGGGTAACGTACAGGAGCATCTTGTGCATCTGAGTACTCACGTTGATTCATTAATTTTTTCTTTGATAACATAAAGTTACCAATATCATCTAAGATTTTATGTTTTTGTCTTGATCGTGCCATGTTATTCTTCTCCGTCTGACTGTTCTGGGCGACCACCCTCATCAGGGTTTGCCGCAGAACCTGCAATGTTAGCAGGGACTCTTAAATCATCGTACCCTTCGATAGGGTCAAAACCTAAATGCTGCCTAGCTTCATTAGGTGAGATAATTCCTGTATTAACCAATGCAGAGTAGTACTGTGATTGGTCTCGTAATTCAGGCTGAAGTGCTGGAATATTAGTTACGTCTTCTTCTATTTCGAATCCGAAGAAACGCTCTAAGCCTTCATTTAACTTTCTTACAATAGGAATAATTGTCTCTAAGTAGTAAAGACGCATGTTAGGTCGTAAGTTAGCATTATTACCTGAATCTAATAAAATAGGTGGAACACCTAACGCCTTTAGAATGATTTTTTCATTTTCTTCGATTGACGATTGGAAGTCCAGCTCTTTAAAGTTTACATTTGAGATACTATCTATCTCAATCCCACCATCTAGGATAAGAGGTCTTCGACCACCACCTGCAGGATTATAACGCATAGACCAAGATTGAATCATGCGCTCTTTAATTTTTTCTGATAAAGTATTTGGAGATTTAAGAACTAAGCCCGGTACAGCTCCATTCTTAAAGAAGTTATCTTGAAAGTCTCTCATACGCATCATAAGTACCATAGTACGAAGTGCAGGTTTAAGACGAGAAACCCCTCTATAAATTGAGTAGAACGAGTTTTCTTTTATGTGAATAATTTCATCTGTAGAAAAACGAACTCGCTCTTTAAAAGTGTAGTGACTAACATATGTTTCTTCATCAGAGTGTATAACCATATGCTGTGCAGGTAGGTGGTATAAGTGTGCACCGTCAAAATATATAAAAATATTGCCATCAAGCATAAAGTCTGTAATAAGGTTTCTACGAAAAGTACTAATATCTTGATAAGGATTAGGTTCTTGGTTTAGTAAAGTACTTACCTTTGAACGTTTAATACCTTTTACAATGTTAAAGTTTCCTGTAATAGGGTCTCCAACACGTGTCTTAACTGCCGAAACATCATCTACGATCATGTTTACGCCACGATTTACAATCTCTAGTTTTTCATATGCTTGCTCATACTTAATAGTATGCTCACGACTAGACTCTACTTTATGGTCGTAGAAAGGTTGTGCCGGATTCAGCTTTTCTTCTTCGCTACCAAATATTTTATTAATCCAGCCCATTCTTCTCTCTTTGAATTTGAACCCATCGCATCTGTTTTTTAGCAGTGCCTAGACTAGGGTCTTTACCATAAATTTTATGGAGTTGTAAATGATGGTGATGACATAAAGTTACTGTCTCGTCGTATATTTTACCGTGATTGTCTTCAATAAACTCATCACGCCAAATTACAATATATTCATCTGTGTAATGCTCGGGACGCTCTTTTTGCTTTTCTCCGAGCCACTTATTTAATAAAGGTGTCATAGTATAATAATGGTGAAAATCTAAGTTCTCTTCTTCGCCACAGATGTAGCAGCTAGAGTCTTTTTCGTACTTAGATTTTGCCTTATCTCGTATGTATTTTATTTTGTCCCTTTTTAACTTAGACATTTCTTTCGTTCCTTTATTTATATGAGAATTATAGCGTGGGGGAGTTCATAAGTCAACAACTATTTTTTAGACCCCTTTCTAAAAGCCTGTAGAAGCCGTCTCAAAAGAATAGAGTGCATATCGTATAGCATCTGCCATATGCGAAGCTCGATTGTGTTTCGGCTTTTCTTTTGCGAGGTTTGGATTTGGATCCCATTGATACTGATCGAGAGAGGCCATAACTTCTACACAGTTCTGATCTACTTCCATACGATCATTGTCTACTATACCAGCTACGTGAGCAATACCATCGAGTATTGACTTCTTTGCATTTATAGTAGAAATATCATACTGCTGTGCAAAGTCATATCGAGTCTGTGCAGCTGCTGCATCAATGTAGATGTAGTCTATATCCCATTTATTAATTAAAAGTTGTATTTCTTTTGCGTGCTGTTCTGTAGTCTTTTCTGCATCAAAGTACTCGTCTAGAACGTAATAACGTTCCTCATCCCAGTCGTACCCAATAACACAGAAAGCAGTAGGATCGCGGTAACCCACGTCAAGCCCAGCAAATATATCCATTCCGCGAGTTTCAATTTCTTCAAAATTTCCAACGCATTTTTCATGGTTAAAGTTCCATACCTGACCTTCAAACTGATTGAAGTCAGCTTCGTATTCTTGTTTAAATTCAGCTTCAGACATGCCTTTTTTAGCTTCTTCGATGTCTTGCTCTGTCATTCTAGGATTGTCTTTGTAAGTAGCTCGAATAGAACACCACTCACTAAACTGATCTTCATACCCACGGTAAAAGAACTCCGCAAACCAGTTGTTACGGCCCCGTGGTGTAGAAATAAAAATGGCCTTTGACCCAGGCTTATCTAATGTTGGACGCAAGGCTACATTAAAAGCATCTTTTCCATCTGCTAACGCTGCTTCATCAAAAATTATCAAATCGTAAGATCGACCTACACAAGAGTCAACCTGGGTCACAGAGCCCATTCTTACAGTGCTTCCATTCGCCATTTCTATAACTTTATCTTTTGCGTTATCACGTTTAACTTCTAAGTCGAAGTGTTTAATGAGGTTTCGCTGTAGGTCGAAAGAAATTTGAGAGAGTGAATAGTTTGGAGACATTATAAGAATGTTCGAGTTCGGAACAAGCGAAATAAGCTGTCCGATAATATTTGCTATATACGTTTTTCCTTGACGACGAGAGACTGCCGCACATACGAAACGATACTTAGGATTGTTAATAGCATTGATAATTGCCATTTGAGAGGGGAGAGGCTCTATACCCAGAAGTTTTAAGTACTCTTCTGCGTCTAATTTAATAAAGCGACTATCTTTCTGGTAGTCGCATATATAGTCACCAATAATGTCGCTTCGGCTAATTTGTAGAGCCATTTTATATGTTCCTTTAGGTTATTTTCTTTAAAACAGCAGCAACTGTTACAACGTTACCTTTTACAGTTTTATCTAAAGATCCATCATCGTTCTCTAAAAAGTCTTTTACAGTGCTGTGCAAAGCTATAGACTCTTCTTTAGTAATAGTACCATCACGAAGAGCTATTTTTAAGTCTTCTAATATGGTCTCTGGGTTCATGCTTAACTGTGTCATTTTATTTATCCTTATACTAATTGTAGTAAAGTTGAGATAGTTTTTAAAACTTGTCCTTTGTCCGCTATTTCTTCACAAGCTTCTTCAATTTCGAGAGCAGTCTGCATATCTTCGAGAAGTGCTTTTGCTTCCTCTTTATCTACACGGCCATCTATAATTGATGCTTCAATTTCTTTGAGTATGTCTTCCATTAGTATCTCCGCATAATAGCATAAGCTATATCTTTAGATTGCTTTTGTAGCAACTTCTTTTTAATTTTGCAAACAGTCGGATTCATACTGCGAGATAACCCCGCTGCGGTTTTAGACATTTTATCTACTAAAGAAGAAACATCTTTTGATCCTTTGCTTTCAGAGTAAAGTTTTAATTTTAGTATTTTAAATTTTGGCTTTTCTGTAGGGAAGTCACAGTTTAAGTTTTCTATTGAGTAACGAACCTCTACAGCAAGTAAAGATTCATTATCATCATAGAAACTAGTGTCAAGTAAATTCGAACATCCACTAAGGAATAGACCTGCTACTAACACTAAATACTTCATTACTTCTTACCTGCCGAGTATGCTTGACCACCAAAGAAAGCTGCCACAATAGCTGCTACAGAAACAAAGTAAGTTGCTGCCATATCACCAAGTATTTTAGAAGCGCTATCAAGTCCGATAAGATCTGCGAGTACTACTGCGAACGGATAAAGTAACAAACCAAATAAAGCAAACCATGTCATGTTACGTTGTGCATCTCGCATTGCATCTAGATCTTCTAGTTCTTTGCGTTTAAACTCAAGGTACATTGCTTCTTCTTCTTTAGAAACAGTACCATCTCCATTTGTGTCTGCTGGGTGAAACTCTGACATTACCACTTAACCTTATCGGCCCAATAAGCTGCACTCATTTTGCCTCTTGCGATATTTTTCGCGTGTCTTGCTTTCCATGCTAAACGTCTTTTTCTGTACGCTTCGCTTTCATTTGCTTTTTTCGGAGAGCCTTTTACACCTTGAGAGCCAAAGCGGATAGTTTTAATTTTGCTACCTTCTTTTGCTACAACAATGTGTGACTTTGTTTTGTGTCCAGGAGTACGCTTAGGTTTATTATAAGCTGTTACACCTGCTCTCTTTAATCGTGAGTCTTTGTTACCACCTTTAGCTCTTCGCTGTTTAGGCGCTGACTTACGCTTTCTACCTTTTCTTACCGCCACGACGCATTTTCCCTTTTCTGGCCTTTTTCACATAAGTGCTGACCATCTTAGGCTTACCGCCTGGATTTCCTGCTCTACGCTTTCTACGAATGGCAGATTCTTTTTGCTTTTTAGTCATACGAGCAGCTTTTGATGCCGGTACACATTTTGGGTATTTTTTACTAGATGCTTTCTTACGGCCACAAGGCATGTAACCACCGCCTTTCTTAGGTCGTGAGATGTCTACCCACTTTTCTTTGAACCACTTAGTAAGTCCGCCTTGAGTCTTAGCCACGTTTACCTCTCTTTTTTTGATTAGTGCGTGTACGAGAACCTCTTTTTGGCAACTTACGTTTTTTATATTTCTTTATACTATAGCCACAAGCCATTAGTATTTTCCTCCACGAGCCTTATAGGTCTTTACCAGCCAGCCATTTGCGTAGGCCGATGGATATACTTTAAACTTTCGTTTTGCTTCGGCTTTTACACGAGCGTAGAGTTTCTTATTCTTTGGTACTGATTTTTTACTTTTTGAAACGGTCGAGGTACGACGACGTTTCGTCACTGTACGTTTCTTCTTCGATGTCGTCTTCTTCGGCATAGTCTTTCTCCACAACTAAACCTGCGGCCTTTGCGGCTTCTTCTTGTGTGTTAAAAAACCGTAAACCGGTCTCGTCTTTTAAAATCCAGCGATTATTTTCGTTATATATCATTTTGTAGGCATCCCTAAAAATACGAGTAAAGAACCTACTGCAGAAGTAACTGCTAGCCAAAACACACGTGTAATGGTATTTAAGGTAATGTCCCCGTCTTGAAGCCTTGCTTCGTGCTTATCTAAACGTTCTTCATGATTATCAAGAGTGTCTAAGATTTCAGTACGAGAGGTTTCTAAGTTTATGAGTTTTTCTTCAGCTCGAGCAAGTGCAATAACAGTATCAGAAAGCTTATCAATCTTGTCCTCGATTCGATTAAGTCTATCTTGTTCCTGTTTTGATTTTAGTTGGTCTTGCTCTAAGTGCTGGATTAATAATTGTTCAAGTTTTTCGCTATTCATCAGGCTTTAATAACTTTTCCATCAACTTTCCGTAGTTGCCTTGACCAAAAGGTAGAGACTCATTTATCTGCACATTAGTCTGGTTTTTAACAGAAGTATTTTCTGCTTTAATCAATTCAGCTTGTGCCTTTATTTCATCCATACGCATTTTATGCGCCATCTGCAAAAGGTCTGCTAAATCTTTTGAAGAGTAGACTCCAGTTTCCTGTGCTTCCTCTAACTTACTTTGAATCATCTCATCTAACAGGCTACCAATGTTATTTTTATTGCGGTAGCCTAAGTCGAGGTAAACAGTATCAATATAACGCTTTACTTCACGCTTATTTATAAGCTCTACTACTTTATCTTCAGATACACCCATATATTCGGTAACAGCTTTAATGTTTCCGAATTGTAGATAACAGTTGGCTATCTCTAGGCCTTCCGGCGATATAGTTGAAATTTCTTTGCTCATGTTCGTATTATATCCTTGAGGTTGTTATAAGTCAAGAGTTATTTTTAAGAGGTCTAATTTGCAAGGGGGTTATCTAACGCTCGTTGCAGTTTCTCGTTTAAACGATCTTCAAGTTCTTTCATCTCTCGGTCATTCTTTTCTCTGAGTCTTGCTATGGCTTGATCGTAGTCTGCTTGTAGTGCGTCTCTTTTATTTTCAAAACGTTCGTTTGCTTTGTCGATCATGTCACGTACATCAGTTTCAGTGGCACGTACCATATCTTCAACACGATCTGCCTGCTTTTCTATTGATATGATGTCATCTCTCAGACCTGACTTAATATCTCGAGTATATTCAATAGCTTCGTCAAGCTTGAGTTCTATCTGATCGTTTCGTGCTTGTATCGCTCCTACGTCAATATTCTGTACAATTTCTTTCATATTGCGATAGTCATTGTAAAATTCAAACCCCGCCCAGGCTGCACCGCCTAATGTAGATAAAGCGGTGATGAGTGCAAACATCTTACCGCCTTTAAAAGTCATTCCGCCAAATTCTACTTCAGTACTCATTTTAGTTCTCGAACTGTAACCTACGGAGATTCGCAAGTTCAGCCTTGAGCTTTTCTAGCTCAATACGTCTTATCTCTAATTCTAATCTATAAAGAGTGTTACAATTGATTCTTTCTTTTGGAGCACCAATTGGTATATTAATTCTTGCATAGACAGCAACATCAGTCATGCGCTGAGTATTTATATTTGCCATAGGATCTTGCATTAGAGTATTTGAGAAAGGATCATTTTGATCAACTATACCCATTACTCCAAACTCTAAGTTGGTAGAGGAGCCAATAGCATTTTGGCAGTCTAAGTTTCCTGCCCGTATTCTATCAGATTGATAGCTTTGTGGTGTTGTGGGAATTGTCATATTCATAGAACCATTCGCCAGAGCAAAGGCACTAAAGAATGAGAGTATCCATATCAAGTACTTCATTTTAATATCTTCGAACAAATTTTAGAGGATACAGCAGAAGCTTTTTTCTGTCCTGAGAGAATCTTTGATCTCGAACAAACATAAGTTGCACGATTCTTGTCTCGACTTCGAATATAAATTTCAATATCTTTTCTTTTCAAATATTCAACTTCTACTATTTTTTGTGCTGCTGCGAACGCCACAGACTGCATCTGCGCATCGAAAACTTCTAACTCGTAGTAGGATACATCTTCTCTTTTGTTTAGAAGCTGCATCTTAACTTTTAAAACACTCCGCATATGTGACTGTTCTAATACAGGATAAGTTGGAGTAAACTGGTGAGAATTTACTCCGAAACTTATCAAAAGCAATAGTATTAAATAGCGATACATGTTGCTTCAACTACTGCGTTGTAGTTGCCTGCTGGGAACGATTTGTCGTAACCGTATGTAGCTACAGAAGATGCTTTAAACCACACCGTCCCCGCTACGGTTAGGTCGAACTCGTGAGTATTGTTATAAACACGTTTCTCTGCGTCATATGCAGACATACCTGCGTCTGTAACTTCTGAAACCGATACATCCCCGCTCCAGTTTACTACATCTTCAAGTGCAGGCGCAGTTGTAAAGTCATCGGGTGTAGAAATTACTGCTTTGTAGTAGTCTGCTGTTGCTACGTCGAAACGAACAATCGGAGTAATACCACCTGCAATTTCATCTGTGCTTAGTACGCTTGGAGTAGGGTTTCCGTAGATTCCTGGTGTTTCAGTAGTAATAACACACTTTGATTCAACTGTACCCATAATTGGTACATTTGCCATTGCGCTAGTAGATACTAGTGCGGCTGCTGCTAATAATTTCTTCATTTCGAGTCCTCCGTAGATGACTTATACTGAGATTGAACCATCTCTTGGTGTAACAGTTCTGAAGCTAGCTGTGCTCGCTTCGAGTTTGGATTATCTGGAAGTTTTCTGTCTGTTAAGCTAATAGCGTCACTGTAAGATCCTCCAGGAATGTTAGTGTAGTAAACGTTTATGTTTGGGTTTAAGGCTACTAACTCTGCCGCCATTGCTACGTTTGTAGCTGTTAGCAAGGCTGAATCTACAGCTCCCAAAGCAACTTCAAGTCTTTCTTTTTGCTCTTGCTTTTTCTCGAGTCTTTGACGTTGTCTACGCTTTTCTTCTTCGTCTTCTCTGTACGCTTCTTTTTCTAATTCAGTTACTATTATATCATCCTGTAAAGGATCATATATGTCATAAGTAAAACTTTCTACCGTAACTTGGTAGCCAGGGCATGATGGATCTACCTGAGGATCGAAGCAAGGGTCATACTGGTATGTATAAAATATATTTGCATTAGTTACTATGCCCTCTCCGGTTCCTTCGATTGATCCATCGCCCCAACGCTGTATTGGAATGTTACCTACAGAAACCACTTTGTTTATTGTGTTTCCAGGTAAGCCAGTCCAGTCATCAACTTCTCGAAAGATATAACCGTCTCCAGTTGCATCTTCGTTTTGTACTGCTACTATAAACGCAGATTCTGCATCTTTTACAGTAGTGTAGCGATATATTACATTGCCGACAGTCAAGCCAGCTTGTTGCGGTAACACATTTTGCATTACCCAGTTATAGCCGTTTGTAGCTGCATTTCCAGTAGTTCCGTAAACTACTGAGTTATCAGAGTAAGAATAGGAGGAGTAGCAAAATACTAGCGCCACCAGCGGCAGTCTTTTCATTCTTCGTTAATCCTTCTTTCTCTTCGACTTCGGCTTTTTCAGCTTGTGCTGTTTCCCATGCAGCTTTTGCTGCAGGTCCTATTAAACCATCTTTGGGACACGGAGTGCCTGCGTTCATCATTGCTTCAAAGACTCGTTCGTCTTGACACATTGTTGATACAGCTGCGACTTTCATGCCCATATCGTATAAAGTTTTTGCGTTTTTTAATCTTTCACAATTCATATCACGAATAGTTGTGCCGGCTGAGATCCCAAGGATCTGGGTTTGCACTGCACCCGCTATACCGAGTGTACACATGTCAGAGCCAGCGATATTCAACGTTGGTGAAATTGCCGAAGCTGGTGGAGACTTTAGTGTAGTCTCCGACTGTACTTTACTGTCTGTGGTTGATTGTGTTATTATTGGTTCTTGCTCCTGGGCAAAAACTGACCCAGTAAGTAGAAACAAAATAAGAAGTCTTTTCATAATTAATTCTCTTTTCGATTTATGGCAATTATCTCATAAGAGGAAAAGTTTGTCAAGTTCTTTTTTCCTAAGCAGTAGGTTTTGAAGGCCAGGGAACATCATCTAAGGTATTCTCGTTTCCTGTTAGGTTATCAGTAATATCCCGTAGTTCTTGTCTGTAGGCAGCCCATGCACTTTTCTGCTCAGGCGTTAAAGGACTATCTGGTACTTGTGTCCAATCTGACTTTTGAAGACGAACAGTTCTACTAGCTCTTATATTTGCCATAAAAGCTGTGTCATTCCTTTCCCATTGTTTAGAAGCTGTCCAAATATGTAGGCTGCTAGGTCTTGCAGTAGGATAAGCTACTAGGCTAGAGGAGTCTTCGTCCCAGTAGTAGTCTTCAAGTAGCTCCCAGTCTGTTAGTGTACTAGAACTTACGTCTACTAGTAAAATGTCCCCCTGCCAACCTGCTGTAGGTACCTGGTCTTCGAAAGGGCGTTGAACTGCTGTTATCGCCCCAGTATTGTCTGTTTGTATAAAAATTGACATAAATTATCCTTTAATTATTAATGCTGTTATGGGAGTGTTCGGGTACGATCTATTTGGGTCACTCCAAACACTTGACTCTATATTTTCAAGAGATAAGGAGCAAACGTTAGAGGAACTAACACTTACTGCTTGGAATCCAAAATAATCCGGATCATCCTCGGCATCTGTGTTTGCGTAAGTTTCTACACATGCTGTATTTGATGAGATATAAGGCGTGTATCCAGGAGAGCTTCCCAAATTAAGGCTTGTCTCAGTGGGAGCATTCGCAGAGAGAGTAGCTGCTATTCTTAAAGGCTTGTAGTTACTTGCATACCTACGAACTCCAGAAGCGTCGAATATCTCTAAGCCATACCCCGAGTTTACTGAAAGTGCAGGACTAGAAGAGCTGGTAAGTCTATCCATTCTTCTGAATATTTTTACACTTACACTCGCCGTAGAAGAGTTAAAACTAATTAGTCGAACTCCTGCAGGGCTAGTATTTGCAAAAGCACAAATAGGAACAGTACAGTTAATAGCAATTATATCATCAATCTCTCTAGAGTAGTCAGCTACAGAAACTACTTTTTCATAAGCGCCGTCTCCATCCGTATCTGTACTTCCAGTTAAGTTTGTAGTAAAGCTTTTTATTTCTACATAATTTGTTAAAGAGTCAGATATCTGATAAGATCCTGATGTATTTATTACTTCTATTCCATAAGCCATTAGTTATCTCCTAAGCTATAAGAAAATACTTGATACCCACCATTTCTAGGAGTTCCGCGGGTTTGGTAAGTTATTCGTATTTTATCATTCTCCACAACAGAAGGTGATATAAAATGAGGATCCCCAATCGGAAGAACAAAAAACAGTGAAGAAGCCTTATCACCAACTCTAGCTCCCGATGCAGGAATATCTTTTGTACCTGAACTACCATCTGCTGCTGTTAGAGAAAATGTTGCGGTTGCAGATATAAAACCTACAGTATCCGAAACATTTAACATCAGGTTTTGACTAGAATCAAATATCTGTACTCCATAAGTAGCAGCCCCTGTAACTGCTTGTATTGTATAGTTTTGAGTATCACTCGCTGTAGCCCCTAAGCTGTCTGTGACTACACAAGTGATAGAGGCTACGGTATTTACAGCTACATCTGGAAATGTAATAGTAGGACTCTGTACTGTTGTACTACTAAATGTGATTCCTCCGGAAGAAGACCATGCGTAAGACGAAATTGTAGCACTGCTATCAGTTGTCGTAGTTGCGGTTACTTGATCTGAGGTATTTTCATTCGGTGTTGTATCATCTACAGAAGTAATATTTACTGTAGGTAGATCAGGCTGGGCAAGGACTTCTTGTCTTACTCCATAGTACTCATAGCCTGCAGAATAGGTACTAGTACTATAAGTAAGCGTAGTGTAAGTGTAGGTTTGATTATCGGCAGTTTGAGGGTCTCCAATTGCATAGTTATTTCCATCATTTCCAGGAAAAGCGTCCCCATCTGTAAAGTCTCTGTAAGGGTTATAAAGGTATATGGATCCTTGGTATTGGACTACCGAATCCCATAGAATCACTACTTGATTACTACTGTTGTAATACCAACCCCAAGCTACTTCGGCGTGATATACGTTTTTTGAATAAGTACTTGGTCCAAAAGACATTAGAGTTCTCCGCTATTTTTTAATTTATTCATCTACTTATGAGATCCATAAAAGTCCGATAGCTTTATTTCCCCTGAAGTAGGAACAGCGCTATTTTCTGGTATATCGGGAACATAGGCACCTCCTCTGTAAAGATCGGATAGCGAAATAGCACCCGAAGAAGTTCCTAGGAAAAAGGTTCTCAAGTCTCCTAGACTAATAGCTCCTGAGGTTATGCCTAGAGGTATAGCGCTATTAACAACTTCTTGTTTTATACTATAATACTCATATCCTGCCGCATAGGTTGTGCTACCAGAGGTCGGGGTGGGATAGTAGTAAGGACCGTCTTGCTCTTGGTAAGTTCCAATCTGATAGTTATTTCCATCACTTCCCGGAAAAGTATCGCCAGATGTAAAACTTCTGTATGGGTTGTAAAGGTATACAGATCCAAAATATACGTCAGTATCCCAGTAGATAGTTACCTGGTCCTCGCCGTGGTAATACCAACCCCATTCTATTTCTGCGTATCGAGTAGGGGCACTTCTGCTATATGTTTCTGGTCCAAAAGCCATTAGAGTTCTCCATGATCTTGTATAATTTTGATTAATTTCATGTAGGTATTGTACAATTTCTGTATAATTTTGTCAAGTTGTGTTTTTTCGATGCTCCTCGTGTCGAACCGTGTACGGTGTGTTGAGACCCCGCTTTAGGCTCCTTTAATCGTTTTTGAAAATCCTTGAAGTTTTACGTGAATGGGGGCGCGAGCGATAACTGGTCTGACCAGTCAATTAACCCCCCTACCCTGGATGCGAATGATTCTCATTTGCATTTGCATATTTATGCACTTTTCCTAGATGAGAATGATTCTCATTTGCATCTGCATATTTATGCACTTATTATTCACTGGTCTGAACAGTGAAATTAATTTAAAAAAGGGTTGCAATTTTTCTCAATGGGCGTATAATGTTTTTATCGGTTGAGGGGATGAGCAGGAAAAAAACTTGCAAATTAATTTAAAAAAACCCTTGACAAAAACGAAAAACTCTGTATAATAAGATACATAACTTAAATAAACAAGCTAACTAAGAGGAACTTATCATGGCTTATACTACTAAAATGATCGAGCAGATCGAAAATGCACAACCTTTAAACCTTGACAAAGCAAAAGCACTTGCATCTGATCTGGGCGTTACTTATCGCTCAATCATTAGCAAGGCAAAGCAAATGGGCTTTGAATACGTTGCAAAAGCCCCTGCAATGAAAAAAGCAAAATCCGACGAACCTACCAAGGCGGATATTTTAACCGCTATTCGCTCGGCTTGCGACCTAGCAGAGCGTGAGGGAGACCTCACCAAAGCGGAATTAAATACGATTTTATCGAAATTTAATTAAAAAAAACCTTGCCAAGGACGGCAAATTTTGATACTATAGCTACACTTAATTAACAAAGAGATTTTACATTATGATTATATTTGACCTAGACCACACTGTTATTGATTCATCACACCGCCAGTCTACTTTACCATGCGGTAGCCTAGACCTTGCCCACTGGATTGAGAACAATACGCCCGAAAAAATTCAGCAGGATAAACTTTTACCACTGGCTGAACTTTGGAAAGCTAACAAGCGCGCTGGTCGTGTGGTCGGTGTTTGTACTGCTCGAGTGCTACAGGATGCAGACTACGAATTTTTAGCGGACAATGGCTTACAAGCTGATTTTATTCTATCGCGTGAGATGGGCGACAATTCAGGCGACGGAATCCTAAAAGAAAAATTACTAAAAAACTTTGCTGAAAAAGCGGGCTTTTCTTTTACTGAATTTTGCGCTAATGTTCGCGCTTTCTATGATGATAATAAAATTGTTTTAGAAACGCTTGACAAGCTAAACATAAAAGCATATAATGCACTTGAACTTAACAAACAATTAAAAGGTTAATTATTATGAAAAAGCATTTTTATCTTATCGTCGATACAGAGACAACGCAAAAAAATACTGTTGCTGATTTTGGTGCGGTCGTTGTTGA
>Ga0209653_1000325_pt1 | contig 42582 bp, 35 predicted proteins | sample SaaInl6LU_22_DNA_FD_184644 | JGI IMG/M metagenome (GOLD analysis project Ga0209653, IMG submission 184644) | Marine microbial communities from expanding oxygen minimum zones in the Saanich Inlet - ESP_116LU_22_DNA (SPAdes) (version 2) | ecosystem: Environmental > Aquatic > Marine > Intertidal... | reverse complement strand
ATTCAATTAACCCGTTGAAACCTGTCCAACGCACATTTCCTTTGTAGTTACGTTGCGTGTTGTTTGGATCCTTAAACCCTAAGTCCTTAAATGGAGATGATTCGTAAGCTGTTGCTACGATATGTCCCGCATTTGATCCGTCAGAGTAAACGTGTTCGTTAGCCGTACTAACGAATCCGTCTAGACCAATAAAGTCACTAATTCCACGGTAGTGGAAACCAGCATAGGTTCTTAAATCTACTCCTACTTCATATCGGAAGTTATCGGAATTGATTTTCAATTTAGAAATTCCTCCAAACCAGTTGTGTGAATTGGTAGAAAAACGACGAACCATAGTGCTTCTTGGCGAACCACCTAGCTCACTTCCTCTATAGTTGTGTGTCCCAACTTTATATCCATCAAAAATTCCACCTTGAACTGTTCCTGCATTGGCAAGGTTGTTTGCCTCAACAGCATCCCAGTTAATGGTGTAGTCTGAATTTCTGTAAGCAGAACCGCCACCATTGTAAAAGTCCATAAATGATTGTCTAAAAGGAGTAACATCATAGTTTCTTCCACGAGTTCCTGTTCCACCCCCACGTCCGGCAGATCCGTACAATGAAGTAGAAAGACTAATGTTGTCGTTGACTTGCCAATCCCAGTTAAATGTACCAAGTGGCTTGTGGTAGTAGTTTCTTAAAACAGAAAATTCTTCTCCTCTATATTCACCGTATACGTAGTTAAATTTTCTATAGTCATCACCTTGTTTGGGTCCTGCGTCTAAATAGTCTTCTAAACGGTGACCGTAGTATGCTTGGTGGTGCCATTGTCCTGCACCCATCAAAGACAAGTTAAAGTTGTGGGCACTATCTTCAGGAGAGTATCCAACAGCTACAAAGTATGTTGTTCCTTCTCCAGCGGTACCGTTACGGTAACCATCACCAGACCATTGAGAAAGCAAATAACTACTTGACCATCCCTTTGCGTTTTTACCTGTAGCATAGCTTACAGTAGTTTTCATATAGCTGTCGTTTCCTGCAGTGAAAGAAATTTTACCACCTTCTGGCAATTCAGCTGGATCCGTAATAATGGATACCGTACCACCAACAGATGGCGTTGCCAATGAAGTAGAACCTAGTCCTCTCTGAATTTGTACTGTAGAAGTTACGTCTGTTAGACCAGCCCAGTTAGACCAGTAAACATTACCGTTTTCCATATCATTAACAGGCTGTCCGTTAATATGCAAACACTTTAGCATTCTAACGTTAGCACCGTGTTAAAGAATTTTAACATTTTATTAACTTTTGAAACGCGCAAGAAGTTGGGCAGTAGAGCTATCGTGTTTTACTGGGCTTGAAGTATCCATTTCATCTAAAATAACGGTTGCTAATTGCTTGCCCAGCTCAACCCCCCACTGGTCATAACTAAAGATATTCCACACCACACCTTCCACAAAAATCTTGTGCTCATACATGGCCACAAGTGCGCCAAGTGTTTTTGGTGTTAGCTTATCTATAAGAAGCGTGGTCGTAGGCTTATTGCCCGTAAAAATTTTAAACGGCACCAATTTTTCTAAGGCATCCCCAGATAATCCTTTTGCGGATAATTCTTCCCGAACTTGCGCTTCGGTTTTGCCGCTCATTAAGGCTTCAGTTTGTGCAAAAAAGTTAGCCATCAACTTGTCGTGATGGTCTTTGTTTCCGTGAAGTGCGTCAACAAACCCAATAAAATGCGCTGGAATTAATTTGGTTCCTTGGTGCATCAATTGAAAAAAAGCGTGTTGTGAGTTGGTCCCAGGTTCGCCCCAAATGATGTTGCCTGTGTTGTAGCTAACGGCTTTTCCTGTTCTGTCTACTGATTTTCCGTTACTCTCCATGATGCCCTGTTGCAAATAGGCAGGTAACCGGTTCAAATAATGGGTATAAGGAATTACAGCTTCTGATTGTGCCCCTAAAAAATTGTTATACCACACGGTCAGCAAGGCCAACATAACGGGGATGTTCTCTTCAAATGGCGTCGTTGCAAAGTGTTCGTCCATCTCATTGGCACCATGGAGGAGGGCTTCAAAATTGTCAGGGCCAACAGCCAAAGCAACGGAAAGGCCAACCGCACTCCAAAGTGAAAAACGACCGCCTACCCAATCATTCATCGGGAATACATTTTCGGGCTGAATGCCAAAAGCGGCTATAGCCGCAAGGTTTGTCGATACCGCCACAAAGTGATCGCCAACAGCTGCAGTGCCCAAGGCATCTACAAGCCATTGTTTAGCCGTAGTCGCATTGGTCAGGGTTTCTTGGGTGCTAAAGGTTTTAGACACCACAACAAAAAGCGTTGTTGCAGGATTTACCTTTTTAAGTACTTCCATCACATGGTCACCATCAACATTTGACATAAAGTGTACGTTGAGGTGGTTTTTATAATATGCCAAGGCCTCTGTAATCATGGCAGGGCCCAAATCAGAGCCGCCTATCCCGATATTAACCACATCCGTAAAGGCTTGACCCGTACTGCTTTTTCTTTCTCCAGCAATAACCGCATTGGTAAATGCTCTAATTTTTGATCTAACGGCATATACTTCTGGCACCACGTTTTCGCCTTCCACACGGATATCGGCATGTTCTTTTGCCCTAAGTGCCGTATGCAAAACCGCACGGCCTTCTGTTTGATTGATGGTTTCTCCAGAAAAATAGGCCTTTCGGGCGTCTTCTAGGCCTACCTCCTTTGCCAATCCTAACAAGGCCGCTTGAATGTCTTTATCGATGTGGTTTTTCGAATAATCCACAAAAAAGGAATCCCAAGCAATAGAAAATTGTGCCGCACGACTTGCGTCATCTGCGAAATAATATTGCAGTGTTTTAGGGTCTTTTGCAAGCTGCGCAAGCTTGTTCCAACTCTTAGTTGTTGTTGGGTTGGTTTTCGGGAGTGACATATGTTATTGATGTTTCTGAATTATAAAACGTAATGCAATCTAAGGTTTCTTTTAAGGGTTGCATATAGACCATATACTTTTCTTTCAGTTTGGGTTCAATAGGCTTGGCTTCGGGGAGTTTTTGTCTAAAGGGATCTACTTGTTTGCCATGCTTCCAAAACCGATAACAAACGTGCGGGCCTGAAGTGTATCCTGTCATGCCAACCGTTCCAATAAGATCGCCTTGCTTTACTTGCTGCCCTTTACGCACCTTGCGTTTTTTCATGTGTAGGTATTGCGTTTTGTAGGTGCCATTATGACGAATGGTCACATAATTCCCATTTCCTCGTGTATAGCCTGCAGCTACAACCGTTCCGCTAGCAGTGGCGCGAATGGGAGTTCCTACCGGTGCGGCAAAATCAGTGCCGTAGTGTGGCTTGGTGCGCCCATAATATGAAATCCGACGCCGTTTATTATACCTTGATGAAATGCGTGAAAACTGTACAGGTGCTTGCAAGAATGCACGTCGTAGGTTCTTCCCTTCTTCGTCAAAAAATTCCGTGATGCCGCGTTCCGCATCAGATTCAAATTCAATGGCGTAATACGGTTTTTTTCGGTGCTCAAAATAAGCTGCATGAATGCGGTTTAACCCCACATAAATGGAATCGTCTACATATTTTTGAGTGTATACTATTTTAAAACGATCGCCTTTTTCCAAACGAAAAAAATCAATGCTCCACGCATAAATATCTGACAAGTCATAAGCCAATAAGGGGCTTAATCTTTGTGCTTCTAAAGTCTCTGACAAGGAGCTCGTAATAACGCCTTGTGCTTCAAAAGTTCGGATCGTAACCTCCTTTTTTTCCTTTTTTGCAAAGACAGAATCTTTTAAGTTTACCACCACATAGTCCAGCATGGACGGTTGATAAATAAACGCCACGGGGGAGGACAGCGAATCTTTTGAAAATAAAAAAGTGTAGGGTCTTTTGGGCTTGATTTTTCTAAAATTATACGTCTTTTTAACCTTACTGTTGATGTTATAAATGTCGGTGTAACTAAAGCCATTTTCTAGAAAGATGTCTGCAAAAGTATCCCCTCTTTGAACCGTGTCTCGAACTACTTCAAGGTCGTTAAGTTTATATCCATAAGCAAAAACATCCGGCTCGGGAGGTGCAACAGGCGTTGCATCGGCTTTATCCGACGAGCAACTACAACCCATGATTAAGGCAGCAATAAAAAGAAAACTATTCCTCAACAACAATTTCAAATGGGTTTTTTAATCCTTTAAAGGCATCTAAATCTGCGGTAATGCTTCCAACGCTCAAGTCGGCTTGCAAGCGCAACGGAATTTTATTGTCGTCGCTGCTTACCCAAAGGGTAATGCTCTCACTACTTCTGAACACGCGCCCAGATTGTACGTAGGGACGAAATTTTAATGTTTTGACCTTACCAAATTTTGTCTTAATGGTTTCTCGGCCTAAAAACTTGAATTTGAAGGCGTAGTTTTCCGCATCAAAAAACAAATTCACAACAACAAACTCATCTTTTTTAATGGTATCAACGTCTAGGTGCTTTCGCAAATAATAAACGAAAGAAATCAAATCTTGAACTTCTGGGTCAGTGCTGTAAATCCCTGTAGTTTCTTTTTTAAGATCGATAACTGTAGCCAGCTTCTTCTCGTGGTCAAAATCAATAGTGAGGTGTTTTTTATAGCCTCCTTCATTGATGTTGCGAATGAAGTGCAGCGGACGATTGTCTTCTTTTGTGAAATAAGAACTGTAGTAATCGTCAACCTTGAAAAATAAGCGGGCTAAACCCGTTGTACGGCCAATGCCCCTCGCGTACAAAGCAGGCTGGCCGTTCCATGATGATTCTGTTAACTCTAGGGTTGCATAACTTGCGTTAAAAATGCCGTAGTGGATTCTAAATTTAAACCATTCGCCTTCTTCAAAGGCTGGTTTAATTGGCGCTTTTGCAATAATGGCGTTGCTGCTTTGGAGCGGTGTCGTTTCTTGTGCGAAAAGGGGTAGCGCGTAAGTGAACAAACCCACCCATAGCCATATCTGAAACTTCATAGTAGCAAAAATACGTAAAAGCATTTATCTTAAATTTAAAATTGCCATCCAATATTAACATGAAACAAAAGCCTGCCAAATTGCGGGCTATATGCAGCGGTAAGCTCTAGGGGGCCTGCAAAAGTTTCCAATCCATATGCCATCCCTGCGCTGTAATAGTCAATGCCGCTTTTCCATTGTCCCGTTTTGAAGATATCATCGCTTACAATCCCTGCATTTAGCATCATTTTGAGGTGATGATTTGGGGTAAACTCATAGTCAACTGTGGTTTCCGCTTTAACAAAACTATTGCCCACTGCATACTGTTGCGGCAAACCAATAAACGTTTGGTAGTTCAACACAGGAGCGTTCCCATATCCGCCAAAAGCATAATCAAAAGCAGAAGATGTGGCATCTCCAACCGTGAAGCCTCCAGACGTGCTAAACATGAGTGTGTATTTTGAGTCTAAAGGCAGGGTGGCGCCCATATTGGCTTTTGCAATCAAAAAAGGAGTGAAATTAATGTCTTTGCGCGATGAATTTTCACTAAAATAATAGTTGATATCCCCGTGAAAAAATCCGCCTTTTTTGGGATAGAATTTATCGTCTCTTGTGTCTACTTTCAAATAGCCTAGCGCACTGTAATAATCGGCGTTGTCGGCATATAAAAAACGGTCGGTTTGCGTATCGAATATATTTGTTTTAAACACATTGTGTTGATGTGCTAGTCCAACTCCCAATACCACTTCTTCCCTAAAAAGGGTTTGTGCATACCACGTATTTGTCTGTACCAAAACCCGTGTGTTTGTTGGATTGCTAAAAGCAAATTGATCCGTGTTTAGTGATACTGGAGCCGTGGTGTCAAACTGATGCTGCTTGGCGCTTAAGCCAACAGACCAAAACTCACCCTTGTCTATAAAATAAGATAAGGCATACTGAAAATATGCCCCCAGCATGATGTCCAAAGAGAACTCATCATTTTTTAGAAATGCGTGTTTTTTGGTAAGGTTTACCAAGGCCAAGGCCCCTACCAATTTATCATAATGCAAACTCCCGCGAAAAAGGGTTGTGTGTTTTGTTTCAGGAGGGGTCATTTTAAGTACTTCTTTTCCGTTTTCGGTTTTAAGGGTATAACGAAAGGCATCAAAGTTTTGGGTAGCAGCAAGATTTGACATGCCCTCTTTTAATTTTCGGAAGGAATACGTGTTTTTCGATTTTAACCTCAATTTACCTAGTAAATAATTGGCTTTATAATTTGGTGTGGTGCCAACCAAAAGCCGGTCAAGTTGAAAAGAGGGAGGTATTTCCTTTTGTTCCTTACCCCTTGGTTGCTGATTTTTAGCCAAAACCTGCAGTTGTGGTCTTGCCTTTTGTCCTGCCAAAACCCCTTGCGCCATAATCTCTTTTTGGTTGTCAAAAGATAATATGTTAAAATCGTCCAGTTCTGGTCTTATGTAAATTTGCGTTTTTGCTTTTTTGGAGGCCATTTGCTTTTGGGTTTGAAAGCTAGCAATACGCGACAGTACTTCCGATAGGGTTGAGGTTTCATCCGTGCTGCTGACATTTGTTTGTACATCAACGCCAATAATCACATCCATGTTTTTCGAAAGCATTTCGTCAATTGGATAATTGTCCACAATGCCACCATCAATAAGCATGCGGTCTTCAACTTGTACTGGCGAAAAAAGCGTGGGCAAAGCACTACTGGCGTTTACGGCAAGGGGCAAATACCCTTTGTCTAACACTGTTTTCTCTCCCGTATTGATGTCTGTTGCCACGCAGTAGAAAGGTATGGGCAACTTGCTAAAATCTTGGGTGTTGCGTTGTTCATGCATCAGTTGTACAAACATGCCATAGACATGTTGCCCTTTAGAAATCGAAAGTGGAAATTGAATCCGTCCCTTAACTATGGGAAGTGTTATCGCATAGCGCGAGGCATCTTCTTTTGCATCAAAAGACATGACATCTCGATCAAATTTATCGTTTATGACATCCATAAGATTAGTGCTTGTTAACATTTCTTCTAGTTGGCTAGCAGTGTACCCACAAGCATATAGTCCCCCTACAATAGCCCCCATACTGGTTCCGCCGATATAGTCAATCCGAACCCCTGCCCGTTCAATTTCTTTTAAAACGCCAACATGTGCAATACCTTTGGCACCGCCGCCGCTTAGGATTAAGCCTACTTTAAGATCTTGCTGTGCCTGGGCACTAATGACCATTGAAAAAAAGAAAAAAAGAAGTGCTTTATGGTTTTTCATTCTGTAGGTGTTCATAGATTTTTTTGGCCAAAGTGGGTCCAATGATTTGGGATAGTTCTTCTGTTTTTGCTGACTTAATGCGCTTCACAGATTTGAATTTCTTTAAAAGGGTGGTTGCTGTTTTCTCGCCAACTCCAGGGATGGATTCCAAAACAGAGCTAATGGCGCCCTTGCTGCGTTTGTTTCGGTGTAGTCTGATGCCAAAACGGTGGGCTTCGTTACGTAATTGCTGTACAATACGAAGGGTCTCAGACCGCTTGTCCAAATAAAGCGGAATGGGATCGTCGGGGAAATAGAGTTCTTCCAAGCGTTTGGCAATGCCCAAAATAGCTACTTTGCCTCTTATGCCCAATACATCAAAACTTTTAAGCGCCGCGCTTAGTTGCCCTTTACCTCCATCAATAACCACCAGTTGTGGGAGGGCTTCGCCTTCACTTAGCAGACGTTTATATCTGCGATAAACAACCTCCTCCATAGAAGCAAAATCATCTGGGCCAACAACGGTTTTAATGCCGTAGTGGCGGTATTCTTTCTTGCTTGGTTTGCCATTTCGAAATACCACACATGCAGCCACGGGGTCACTGCCCTGAATATTGGAGTTGTCAAAACACTCAATGTGCAATGGGAGTTCTTGCAAGCGCAAATCGCGCTGCATTTGCGCCATAATCCGTTGGCTGTGTTGCTCTGGGTCTGTGAGCTTTATTTGTTTGAGTTGTTCCAAACGACTGTGTTTGGCGTTGCGCAATGACAGGTTAATCAACTGCTTTTTTTCTCCAATTTTAGGCACGGTAACGGTGACCGTTTCACCTAAATCGATATCAAATGGAAGTAGTATTTCTTTGGATAACGAATCAAATCTTCTTCGCAATTCCACTACAGCCACACGCAGTAACTCCTCATCAGACTCGTCCAGTTTTTTCTTTATGGTCATGCTGTGAAAACGCACTATTGAACCATAGGCCACCTGTAAAAAATTAACAAAAGCAGTCGCCTCATCTGAAACAATGGTACAGACGTCTACGGCGTCTATTTTTGCGCTTACCACAGCAGACTTGGATTGGTACTGCGACAAGGCTTCCATTTTTAACTTAATTTTTTGGGCATGCTCAAATTGCAAGGTCTTTGAAGCGGCAAGCATTTCTTTTTTAAATGCGTTGTTCACCTGCTTGAACTTTCCTTGTAAAATGGCACGGATATTTTCAATGGATTCGTTGTAGTGTGTGGTGGTTTGCTCACCCACACAAGCACCCAAGCAATTTCCAATGTGGTATTCCAAGCACACCTTATATTTTTCGCTGGCAATATTTTCTTGGCTCAAATCGTAGTGACAAGTGCGTAACGGGTAAAGCTCGTTGATTAACTCAAGGAGCACGCGAACCGTTTTGCCGTTGGTAAATGGGCCGTAATATTCCGAGCCGTCTTGGATTACTTTCCGGGTGGCAAAAACACGCGGATACCGCTCTTTTTTAATGCAAATCCAAGGATATGTTTTGTCGTCACGCAGTAAGATATTATACTTTGGTTGGTGTTCTTTTATTAGCGTATTTTCTAAAATCAGGGCGTCAGACTCGGTAGGAACAACAATATGCTTAAGCGATTCAATGGCATTGACCAGATTTCGGGTTTTGCGCGAATCCACTTTTTTTCTGAAATAGGACGACACCCGCTTTTTAAGGTCCTTTGCTTTGCCCACGTAGATAATTTCACCTGCTGTATTGTAATATTGATACACGCCAGGCTCGTTTGGTAACGAAGCCACTTGTTGTTTTAAGCTGAACTGGGTCATGGTTACTAAAGTACAAAAACTTGCGTCTAAACCTGTATATTTATGCATGGCCAAAAAGCGCGATTTACGACAACTGTTCCGCAATAAACGTTCCAAGCTTTCTTCACAAGAGCTTTCCGAAGCCAGTATTCGAATTTTAGAACAAATTAGAACCGACAAACTAATCGAAGGAAATTTGGTTATGCTTTATATGTCAAGTCAAAACCACCAAGAACTTCCTACAGACACATTATTTTCATTGTCAGATCATTATAATGTTTGTGTGCCTAAGGTCATAAATAAAAACGGCATTATGGAAGCTGTTATGTGGAACAAAAACATGCCCACCAACACAAATGAATGGGGCATCAAAGAGCCGTTGTCGGATGCTTATATAGCACCTGAAAATATCGATACCGTTGTGGTTCCTTTATTGTGTTTTGATAACGCAGGGCATCGAGTAGGGTTTGGAAAAGGATACTACGATAGGTTTCTTAAGCGCTGTTCCAAAAACGTTAAAACCATTGGACTGTCTTATTTTGAGCCTGTCGATAAAATAACAGATGTTGAAGCCACAGACGTACCTTTAGATGTAGTAATAACGCCAAAAAGATTATATCGATTTTAATCAGCTGCCTTTCGCTGTTGCAATAATAACAATACGACACCAACACTGATGGCGCTGTCGGCAATATTAAAAACGGGCTCAAAGAAAGTAAACTGATTGCCGCCCACAATAGGCAACCAACTTGGCCAGGTCCATGTAAACATGGGAAACTGAAACATATCCACCACATGACCAAACATAAGCGGTGCATAACCGCCTTCTTCTGGTAAGAAAGTTGCCAATTGGTTGTAAGTTGTTTCTGAAAAGAGAACTCCGTAAAAAACGGAATCAATAATGTTGCCCAAAGCTCCAGCAAAAATTAAGCCAACAGCAATCAATTGGACCTTTGGTGCTTTTGCTTTAACAGCACGCGAAAGCCAAATCCCTATCCCAGTTACGGCCAATAATCTAAAAATGCTCAATAAGAGTTTTGCGGTGTCTTCCGAAATAAATGGAAGGAAGTCACTGAGGCTAGCGCCCCAAGCCATGCCTTTATTTTCAACAAACAGCAATCGGAACCATCCCCAATCAACAATGGGGGCACTGCCGTAATAGGTCAAGCTATAATTGAGTTTAATATAGACTTTTAGGGCTTGATCTGCGGCAAGAATAGCTAAAACAATCCAAGAAAGTTTTCGAAGCGTCATGGTTTAACGCTGCATGTTTTTAGCCTCAATGCTTAATGTTGCATGAGGAACGAGCTTTAAGCGTTCCGCGCTGATCAATTTTCCTGTTACGCGGCAAACACCATAGGTCTTGTTTTCAATACGGATTAATGCATTTTTTAAATCACGAATGAACTTTTCTTGTCTAATTGCAAGCTGGGTATTGGCTTCTTTTGACATCGTTTCTGATCCCTCTTCAAATGCTTTAAAGGTGGGAGAGGTGTCATCTGTTCCATTGTTGCCATCATTCATATAGGCACTGCGAATAAGTTCCAAGTCTTTTTGAGCTTTGGCAATTTTTTCTTCAATAATTGTTTTAAACTCTTGAAGCGCTTCGTCGTTGTAGTTATTAGATTTTTCCATAATTGCTAATTATTTCGATTTTACCATGTTTACGTTGGTTTCTAATGAATCAAATGCTATTGGAATACTTCCTTTTAATTCATCTTTTACTAAGGTAATATTTGTTGCTAAAATTTCGTCTTGAATATACGTTTTGTTTTGTTTTAAAACAGCTACCAAAGCATCATTTTCGCGTAGCGTAAGTGATATGGTATCCGTAACATCAAACCCTAAGTCTTTACGAATGTTCTGCAAGCGGTTTACAAGCTCTCGTGCCATGCCTTCAAGTTGCAGTGATTCGTTCATTTGAATATCAAGGGCAACCGTTACTCCTTGCTCCGATGCCACAAGCCAGCCCGAAACATCTTTTGACGCTATAACCACGTCATCAGCTGCAAGAACAATCTCTTTGCCTTCAAGATCTAACTTTAAAGCACCTTCTTTTTCAAGTGTTTGCACTTGCGTCTCGCTTAACGCCTGAATGGCTTGTGCAACTAACTTCATGTCTTTGCCAAACCTAGGGCCTAGCGTTTTAAAATTGGGCTTTACTTCTTTTACCAGTATAGACGATGTGTCATCGAGTAATTCGACTTGCTTCACGTTTACTTCTGATGCAATCAGACTAGAAATGGCTGCTACTTGCTTGCGCTCTAAGTCATCTAAAACCGGTATCATGATGCGTTGTAAGGGTTGTCGTACCTTAATTTTTTCACGTTTACGCAATGATAAAACCAACGAAGTGATTTTTTGAGCGCGTTGCATTTTTTGTTCCAAGGCTGAATTAATAAACGCATCATTTGATTTTGGATAATAAGCCAAGTGAACCGATGAAGCGGTTTCTTGTTGGGTAATGCTATTCAAATCTTGATAAAGCCTATCTGCATAAAAAGGAGCCACAGGCGCCATAAGTTTTGCTACACTCATCAGGCATTCGTAAAGCGTTTGATAGGCGGCTATTTTATCTGCCTCATAAGTTCCTTTCCAAAAACGGCGGCGACACAAACGTACATACCAGTTGCTCAAATCTTCAGTTACAAAATGTGAAATGGCACGACAAGCCTTAGTGGGCTCATAAGCATCAAAATGGTGGGTTGTGTTTCGAATTAATGTATGTAACTCTGACAAAATCCACTGATCTATTTCAGGTCGTTCTTGTAACGGTATGGCTGCTTCTTCAAATTTAAATCCATCAATATTGGCATAAAGACTAAAGAAAGCATAGGTATTGTAAAGCGTGCCAAAAAATTTGCGTTTAACCTCCTCGATTCCAGCAATATCAAACTTGAGATTATCCCATGGGTTTGCATTGCTAATCATATACCAACGCGTAGCATCTGGGCCATATGTCTTTAAGGTTTCAAAAGGGTCAACGGCATTGCCAAGACGCTTGGACATTTTTTGTCCGTTTTTGTCCAATACCAAGCCGTTAGAAACAACGTTTTTGTAAGCTACGGAGTCAAAAACCAAGGTGGCAATGGTATGTAAGGTATAAAACCATCCACGTGTTTGATCCACCCCCTCTGCGATGTAATCTGCTGGGAAAGCACCTCCACCATCTACTTTTTCTTTGTTTTCAAAAGGGTAATGCCACTGCGCATAGGGCATGGCTCCAGAGTCAAACCAAACATCGATAAGATCAGACTCGCGATACATGGGTTTTCCCGATTTGCTTAACAAAACCAAGTCGTCAACCGTGTCCTTATGTAAGTCTACTTTGTCATAATTGCTGTCAGACATATCGTCGCTTGCAAACCCTTCAAATGGGTTTTTTGCCATGAGTCCTGCGGTAACAGCCTTATCAACAGCTTCCTTAAGCTCTTGAATAGATCCAATAACTCGGGTTTCATCCCCTTCGGTTGTACGCCAAATGGGCAATGGTATTCCCCAAAAACGTGATCGAGAAAGATTCCAATCGTTGGCATTGGCAAGCCAATTTCCAAAACGGCCTTCGCCTGTTTTGGCGGGTTTCCATTGAATGGTTTTGTTTAATCCAACCATGCGGTCTTTATGTCCTTGGACTTTTATAAACCACGAATCTAGAGGATAGTAAAGTACAGGAGCATCCGTACGCCAACAGTGTGGATAACTGTGTACATACTTTTCAACCTTAAACGCTTTGTTTTCTTCTTTTAGGCGAATGGCAATCTCTACGTCTACTGACTTTTCAGGTGCCTCACCTTTAGGATAAAATTCATTTTTAATAAACTTTCCCCCGACCAAACCGACTTCTGCTCTAAATTTACCTTGAAGGTCAACAAGAGGTACGGGGTTTTCGTTTTCATCTAATATCAAAAGTGGCGGAATAGGCGGTGTAGCTTCTTTGGCTACTTTGGCATCGTCTGCCCCAAAAGTGGGAGCTGTGTGAACAATTCCGGTACCGTCTTCAGTCGTGACAAAATCTCCAGTAATAATGCGGAAGGCATCTTGCGCATTTTCATAAGGCAATGGTGACTGATTCCACAACTGCTTGTAGCGAATGCCTACTAAATCTGCCCCTTTAATTTGTTGCGTAATAAGAAATGGGATGGTCTTGTCCCCTTGGGAATATGCGTTGAGTGCCGCTTGGTTTTCTGCCTGTACATATTTCTTTCCAAACTGCTTTGAGATAAGCTTTTCGGCAAGCAAAACACGAATGGGTTCAAAAGTATATTGATTGAATGTATGTACTACCGCATAACTGATTTTCGGGCCTACCGTCAGTGCGGTGTTGGAAGGGAGCGTCCAAGGCGTTGTTGTCCATGCCAATACGTGCAAAGGAGTGTCGCCGCGCAAGGCCGCTGGAAGCGTATCGTCAATGGTTTCAAACTGAGCCGTTACAGAAGTATCGCTTACATCTCGGTAACATCCCGGCTGATTTAATTCGTGAGAAGACAGTCCTGTTCCGGCCATGGGAGAATACGGCTGGATGGTGTAGCCCTTGTAGATCAACCCTTTTTTATAGAGCGTTGACAATAACCACCATACAGATTCCATGTATTTTGAAGTATAGGTGATATACGGATCTTCCATGTCTACCCAATATCCCATTTTTTTGGTGAGATCGTTCCATACATCCGTATAACGCATAACTGCTTCACGGCAGGCTTTGTTGTATTCGGAAATACTGATGGTTTTTCCTATGTCTTCTTTCGTAATGCCCAACTCTTTTTCAACGCCAAGCTCAACGGGTAAGCCGTGTGTGTCCCAGCCTGCTTTTCGCTTGACTTGGAAACCCTGTTGGGTTTTATAGCGACAAAAAATGTCTTTTAGTGCACGTGCCAAAACGTGGTGAATCCCAGGCAACCCATTTGCAGAAGGTGGGCCTTCATAAAACACAAATGGAGGGCGTCCTTCTCTTGTAGAAACACTTGCCTCAAAGGTTAGGTGCGCTTCCCAAAAAGAAGCAATTTCTTCCGCTGTTGCGGGCAAATCAAGATGTGAATAGGTAGGAAACAAAATTTCTTGCTCAAATTATGCTTGCGAAAGTAACCATTTTAGGGCAAAAAATGATGCTTTACAGGTTTCTAGTCATTACAATTGATAACGTAAAACCAACTTTAGGCTTCTGCCTGGTACAGAAATCCCAGAAGCAAATTCTCTATAATGGGTGTCAAAAAGGTTAAATACCCCACCCGACAAATTAAAAGATGTATTGATGGGATAGGCAAACTGGAGGTCAAAACGATGCCATGCGGGTGTCCCTGCATAAGAGCCGTCTGCAAGAAGTGGTGTTTCTTCCAAACCGTCTTCTCCCCACGGGCTATACGTATTTGGATGTTTGGCTTTTGCAAAATTCCATTCCAGTCCTAACGTTCCTTTCTTCAGTGTTAAATCAAGCTTTTGGACGGTAAATAATGGGCTTATTGATGGGAGGTTTCCGCTTAGGTTATTGCCGTCACCTTTTGTTAATGTCAGTGCTCCTGAATATTGCAGTTTAGAAGAAATTTGCCATTGTGTTTGTGCGCTAAGACCATAAATACTAACCCTACCAAGGTTTGTGTTTGACACAATCTTAACCTCTTCTCCAGAAAATATAATAGTATCTGTTTTTCGTGTGGATGAATCGTCGTGGATATGATACGTGCCTCGAGCTATATAATCGTAAATGTTAGCGTAATAGCCGTTGAGTTCAAAAAAAGATCCGTCTTTCAAAAGATGTTTAATTCCAACTTCCCCACTAACGATATATTCAGGGCTAAGGTTCATGTTGGGCACAGTCAAAACGCCATTGTGTTCGCGTGTTTTGCCCAGGTCATCAATGTTTGGAGATCTAAAGCCTGTTGATATCAGTGCCTTCAACTGCCAATTGGCATTGGGCTGATGAGTGTATCCTAAGGTTACGTTTGAAGCCCCGTTTTTTTGATTGACGTGTGCTAATCGCGCATCTATGAGCGCTTGCTCTGTCCAGGAAGCGTCTAGCTCTGTGAAGGTGTGCCGACCGCCAAAAGCCAATGTACTATTTGGATTGATGTCGTACCTAAAATCTATATAAGCAGCAAAAGTCGTGTAGGTACTTCCGCCACTTGGGTAGCGGGTCGCTATTGGGGCCTTTGGAGTAAGGCCAACTATTTGATTCCCGTCAACAGCAAGCGTTTGGCTAAAAGCAGTCGATTGTACCTCATTATGCGTAAGCTCTAATCCGTATGACCAATCAAACCCCTTGGCGAAACTAGCCTTAAAGTCGGCGTTAAGGCTGTAAACAGAAAGGTTTTCGCGCTGTGTATGTCTGTCTAGGCTGCTAAATTTTCTTTTGATGCGAGACTCTTCTAAAAATTGCGCAGCAGCAATAATTTTTCCGGACTGTAACCATGTACGGGTTCCAATAAAGTTTATTTGGGGAGAAATGAGCCATCTTTTTTGGGGCCCATATTCCCAACGGGCAAAGCGCAATTCCCCATCTTGCTTTTCGGTAAGCTTGTCAAACCTTGGAATATTTCCAGAATTTGATCCTTGCAAATTAAGGGTGAATTTGAGACCTGTATCGCTGTGATAGACCCATTTTTGTAAAAGGTCTACTTGTTCATACCCAGAATTCCGCTGCTTGTTTGGGCTGCTATTTGGGGTTGGGGTTGGGGTGTAGTTCGACGCTGTGTTTTCTGAATACGCCGCTACCTTTCCCCAGTTATCGTAACCGTGTAAGCGACTTTTTCCCATAACGATGTCTCCAAAATGCGCATAAGAAACATATTGAAGCATGGCCCATTTAGAGGCGCTGTATTCAAACAAAGCCGATTGTTTACTTGTGTTTTGGTTAAAATCGAAGGAGGAGGAACCAGAAAAGCTTGTTTTCTTGTTTTGATTAATTAGTGGGGTTCGTGTATAGAAGTGAATAACTCCGCCTAAGGCATCAGATCCATAACCAACAGATGATGGTCCAAAGACAACTTCTGCCCGCTCCAAGCTCAACGGATCTACACTAAGTGCATTGTGAAGGTGCCCTGAACGATAAATAGCGTTGTTCATCCGCACGCCATCAACAACTAAAAGCACTCGATTAGCTTCAAAACCTCTCAAAACAGGACTTCCTCCACCACCTTGCGACTGCTGCACGCGTACGCCTGGAACTTTACGCAATAAAACTGCTGTGTTTTCTGGGCTCTGCTTTTCAATTTCAGCTTTAGCAACAATCCCTACCTGCTGCGCTAAGCGATTCTTCTTAGTACTGGCTCTTGCAACCGACAAGACAATTTCACCCAGCTGCTCAGCGTCGGGTGTCATCCAAATAATTTGGGTTGACTTGATTTGGTTTTTAGAAAGGGTGTATGATAAATATCCTATGTGAGAAAATGAAATAAGGGCATTGTCAGCAAAGGCATCGAGCTTGGCTGATCCATCAAAGTCTGTTGTTTCAAAATGAGCACCGTCTTGATCTACAATTGTAACACTAGGAAGCACTTCTAATGTTACCGCGTCCTTAACTAAAACCTGCTGCGCAAAACCACAACAGCAGATAAAAAGGGATACGCTAATCGTTAAAAACCTCATATAAAATATCTAATGATTTCGGCGGTCTAAATGACTGCACATGTAATTGGTAATAACGCATAAGCAAGCGCAATAAGCGTCTTCTTTGGTCAGCATTGGTCGAAATCTTATCAATCTTATCAAATTTCGTACCTAAATAGCTTTTTAACATTTCTATCTCCTGTCCTGAAACACATTCCTTGCCGCGTGCTTGGGCGGCAAACTGCCCGTTTTCAAGATCAAAATAGGGCTGTGCTATATGGGTCATGTCTGGATAAAAGCCTAGGTATTTGGTAAGTTGTATGAGTATAAATACATGGGCGTTGGCAATTTGCGCGCGTGTGTCAATCCATATTAGGGCATGTTCTAAAAAACGATAAAGGGATTGATTTTCTTCCGCTTCTTTTAATACAGAACGGAAAACTTCGGCGAGAAAAATACAAATACTAGACTTGACAACGTCGGTTGAAATTGTAGCGTAAGGGTGTATGACTTTGGCCGACTTCAAGATAGGAAGTCGTGTGCTTTTTGGTGTGCTAGACAATAGTTCAAGCTGTGTCAATGGCTGGAACATGCCCATTGAAAGGGATTTGTTTTTCTTTTTTGAACGTGCTCCTTTGACCACATAAGATCGCAGGCCAGAACGTTCCGTATAGCAATGAAGCATGACGCTGGTTTCTCCATACTTTGTGGTATGTAATACAATTGCGTTTGTCGAGCCTTCCATTAATTGATAACCATAAGCTTTTTAACAGCGCTGTCAAGTCCGTCTTTGGAGGTTATAAAAATAAGGTATACGCCACTACGAACGCGGGCTCCTGAAAAGGATCGTAAATTCCAACTAATACTGCCGCCTTCACTAGTGGAGTCATAAACCAAGTTGCCGGCGATATCTGTTATTTTTACCCGAGTCTTTTGTTGCAGCCCCCGAACAACAACATTCCCTAAAAAGTTAGGTCGCACTGGGTTTGGGAAAACATTTGCGTCAGACAAGCTTTCAGCTTCAGCATAAGCATCCCCTTGAAAAGATACCATGCCGTTAGGTGTTCCGAAATAAACCTCCCCAGAAACCTCATTTATCCCAATTGTTTTAACAGATGAGGTTGGAAGCGGGCTGTTTTCCTTAGTAAAGTGTTGTAAAATTTGACTGCCGTCAGTAGAAATTAAAAACACGCCAGAGCTTGTTGTGCTAATCCATTTTTGATTATTTCCATCTACCTCAATGTCGGATATAAATTGTCCGCTTAATAGTTCTCGCAAGTTTCCTCCATCGGAAATGACGACAGAACGTAATTGAGTGTCCTCTTCAAAGAAGCGGTTGGGCGCATAAAGGACTGCAAGGCCATCCCTAGTGCCAACCCACAGGCGGTTATCTTTGTCTAAACGTATGCTGCGTATATCATCTGATGGCAGCCCCATGTCTCCGCCCATGATGCGTTTCATTTGTGGAGGAGATTGCGAAATATCAACCCCTATAAGTCCACTACCTAGACTCCCAAAAAATAAAATCTTATTGTTATAAAGTTCCAAATTTGAGTAGCCTGCTTCTTGTTTATAATCCAAAACGACATCCGATAAGTCATATGCCGTCCATTGCCCTGATGGGGCTCTTTTTTTAAGCCCTTTTTGCACAAAGCTCGTTAAAGACCATAAGTTACCGCTATCGTCAACCAAAGCATCGCGAACACGAATGCTTACATAATCTGGTCCAACAAAAGAAAGGCTTTCCAATCCACTATTGGTTTCGTTCCAAAGCCCCACAGGTTTGTTTTCTTCTAGAGCAACTATTCCTCCATGATAGGAACAAACATAAAGAGCTCCTATTTCAGATGGGTGAGCCACCACTCGAACAAATGAATCTGCATTAAACAATTGGTTATTGGGAATGTTTTCCCACTGCTTGTCAACATAGCGACTTATTCCATATTTTTCTAAAGGATAGGGGTTGTAGAACAAATTATAATCCCCATGAGCAATCCAGAGTTCTTGCTGCACGTTCTCGATATCAAAAATGCTGTTAGACAATGGCCCTTGTGGGCTGATTAGATCAAAATTAGTGTTATCAGCGTAGCGTACAAGTCCTTCGTTTTTGGTGCCTATCCACTTCTTATCATTTAAGCTTACTGCAAAGTTAAAGGTGTTGGGTTTAACGCCATCCAGATCCCCAATTGTTTGGGTTCTGACAAAGGATTTGTCAGTATCATAAACTCGATTTGAAACTGTTATTAGTACGCCATTCTTATGTGGAAAAATGTGTTTTAATACGCCTGGGAAAGTTGCTTCTTTTTCAATCGAATCGCCCAATTTAAAAAAGGAAAGAGAGCTGCCCTCGTCTTTTGCTGCATACAAACTACTGTCTTGAACCCATAAGGATGCCCAATTGCCAACTGCTAATTGATCCCATGATGAAAACTCTAACTTATTTGGATTCGTTTCAGAGGTTTTAAATAGGCCTTGTTCGGAGGCAGCATACAGCGCGTTTTCAAAAACAAAAACTTGATTTACGTTTATGCTGTTGCTTGTTGATCCAAAATAATAGGTGTCGCCAAATTCAAGCGTTTCAGGATTAACTTCGACAATACCAAAACCTGTGGCTGCGTATGCGATATTATCTATTAGCTGTATATGATTAATCTGCTTTTTTTCGGCGGAAATTATGTTGCTCCTTGTGATGCCGCTTTCAAATATTGTTTTCTTGGTATTGATGTCGATTTGAGCAAGTAACCCATTTTCATGACCAACTAAAATTACGCTTCCATAGGGTGCTAGGGCAGAAATGTTATCACCTAAAAGGCCTTCAACTGTAGTAATGGTTTCAGAAATGCCTTGTGAACTGTCAAATAGAAAAAGGGCATTTTCAGCAGCCGTAACAATCGTTTGATTGCTTACGGTGCCAATGGATGTGTTCGTATAGGAATAGTACGACTCCCAAGCATTGGTTTGACCCCAAACCGCTAGTGGTCCTGTGAGCAGCAAACAGGCGATATATTTTTGAAGGGTTGGTTTCATTAGTTGTTAAACGAGAAAAGAGCTGCTGTCATACATCAAACTACGCCTTGTGCCAGCATGGCATCGGCAACCTTAACAAAGCCTGCTATGTTAGCCCCCTTTTCATAATTAATGCCTTCTTTTCCTTTACCATAAAAAGCACAGGCTTGGTGAATGTCTTGCATGATGTGTTGTAAGCGCTGATCAACCTCATCTCGTGTCCAGCTGTAGCGCAAAGAGTTTTGTGCCATTTCAAGGCCCGAAACTGCTACTCCTCCTGCATTGGAAGCCTTTCCCGGTGCATATAATACGTTGTTGCTGTGAAAGTGTAAAATAGCATCGGGGGTTGAGGGCATATTAGCACCTTCACTCACACAAGAGCAACCATTCGAAATTAGGGTTTTAGCATCCGCAGCGTCAAGCTCATTCTGTGTGGCACAGGGCATGGCAATATGACAAGAAACGCCCCAAGGTTTTTCGCCTTTATGAAAACTCGCATTGGGATAATGCTCAACATATTTGTCGATGCGTTGTCGTCTGACGTTTTTAAGCTGCATAATGAATGCCAATTTTTCTTCGTCAATCCCGTCTGGGTCGTAAATAAATCCAGAAGAATCTGACATGGTCAAAACCTTTGCGCCAAGCTGAATGGCTTTTTCTGCTGCATATTGTGCCACATTTCCAGAACCAGAAATAACCACCTTTTTTCCGTCAAAGCTTTCGTCTTTGACTTTCAACATGTTTTGCGCAAAATATACCGCGCCATAGCCTGTTGCCTCAGGACGAATAAGCGAGCCTCCCCAAGAAATGCCTTTACCTGTAAGTACGCCCGTAAATTCATTTTTTAAACGCTTGTACTGACCAAACATATAGCCTATTTCTCTGCCGCCTACGCCAATATCTCCAGCCGGAATATCTCGATTAGGGCCGATATGACGAAAAAGCTCTGTCATAAAGCTTTGGCAAAAGCGCATTACCTCAGCGTCTGATTTGCCTTTTGGATTAAAATCAGCCCCCCCTTTTCCGCCTCCCATGGGCAGTGTGGTCAAGGCATTTTTAAATACTTGCTCAAAAGCTAAAAACTTTAAAATGCTAAGGTTAACCGACTCATGAAACCGCAAACCGCCTTTGTAAGGACCAATGGCTGAGTTCATTTCAATACGATACCCCCTGTTTACACGGATTTCTCCGCTATCATCAATCCATGGCACACGAAACATAATCACACGTTCAGGTTCTGCCATGCGCATAAGGATGTTTTTTCCGTGATAAATATCATTTGCAACAATATAGGGTATGACCGTTTGTGCTACTTCAGAAACGGCTTGCATAAACTCGGGCTCGTTAGTATTGCGTTGGCTTACCTCTTGTAAAAAAGTATTGGTGATTTTTTCCATGGTCAACGATTTGAAACCTAAATGTATGTAATATTTTAGTTAACTCAAGGCTTGAGCTAAATCGGCAATTAAGTCTTTGCTGTCTTCAATACCAACACTAAGTCTAATAAGACCGTCTGTTACGCCTGTTTTTTCGCGCTGTTCTTTTGGAATAGAAGCGTGTGTCATGCTTGCGGGATGGCCTGCAAGGCTTTCCACTCCGCCCAAGGACTCTGCCAGTGTAAATACTTCTAATGATGATACAATAGCAATCGCTTTTTCAAGGCTATTGTCTTTATGTACAAAAGAGATCATGCCACCAAAATCATCCATTTGTGCTTTGGCAACTTCATGGTTGGGGTGATCTTTAAGTCCCGGCCAATACACTTTTGAAACCTCAGGGTGACTTTCTAAAAACATCGCTACTGCACGGCCGTTTTCACAATGTCGCTGCATGCGTACATGAAGGGTTTTGATGCCCCGTAATACCAAAAAGGCGTCCATGGGCCCTGGTACGGCACCGCTGGCGTTTTGAATAAATGCCAAGCGGTCGGCCAAATCTGAATCGTTTACAACCAATGCGCCCAAGACAACATCGCTGTGTCCGCCCAAATATTTAGTGGCAGAGTGCATAACAATATCGGCTCCGAATTCCAAGGGGCGTTGTAAATAAGGAGAGGCAAAGGTGTTGTCAACAGCTAGTAAAAGCTTATGTGCTTTAGCAAGTGCTGCCATGGCCTTAATATCGATGACTTGCATCAGTGGGTTGGTAGGGGTTTCTACCCATAGCAATTTGGTGTTTGCATTAATATGCTTTTCAACTACTTCCATATCCCCCATTGGAACAAAATGAAAAGTAATGCCATAAGCAGCAAACATTTTATCAAAAATCCGATAGGTACCCCCATACAAATCGTTTGTTGAAACGACCTCGTCGCCAGGTTTTAAAAGTTTTATTACCGCATCAATTGCGGCCATGCCTGAAGCAAAAGCTAGCGCATGAGCACCTGACTCAATATTGGCAAGTGAGGCCTCTAGCGCAGACCGCGTTGGGTTGTGTGAACGGCTGTATTCATAACCAAGGTGTTTTCCCGGCTTTTCTTGCGCATAGGTAGATGTAAAATAAACGGGGGGCATAACGGAGCCATAGGCCTTGTCGGGCTGTTGACCGCCGTGAATGGTTCGGGAATTGAAGTGTAGTTTCTTTTTTGCCATGGCTATATTTTGAACAAATTTACCTGTTGTATCATTAGCAAACAAAAGTATGGCTGTTATTGTTATCGTTTCAGGATACTGTTCATTTTGTCTTGAAACAAAACGAACCAAAAATTCAAGGCGATTTTAAGGAAATTTTTGAGATACCTCAAAACCGCTGATAAATTTATCGCTTCATGCTTTTTTGTGCTACAAAAGCAATTACGCTTGATTTACAGCTATTTCTAAAAATCGTCGGCCTGTCCAAAAATTATTTTTATAATAGCACTCCGTTTGGTTGGAAATGTAAATCTTTAAAACTCCTCTTGCCTTTTTCTATTGCCTAAAAAATGGTTCAAATTGGCCCATATTTAGTTTATTTACTCACCTTTGCATCATTATGAAAAACACCTTTCTTTATCTTTCAACTTGTTCTACCTGTGTGCGTATCATCAAATCTTTGGGCATAGAAAACGCGGATTTTTTACAAAACCTAAAAGAAGAGATGGCAACTCCAGCGCAATTGGCCTTTTTACATAACTACACCAACAGTTATGAGCAGCTGATAAACAAGCGTGGGCGTGTCTATGCTCAAATGAAACGTGAAGGAACTTCGTTTTCAGAAGCGGTTTATAAGTCAATGATTGAAAAAGAATACAGCTGCCTTAAGCGGCCCATACTTATCTGGAGCAACGAGGTGTTTTTGGGTAATGCAAAAGCAACTATAACAGCAATGAAAACTGCACTTGATGGATAAGCGAACGCTAGCGCTTCTAGCGGCTTTAGGGGCAACGACCATCTATGGCTTAAACCATACGATTGCCAAAGAGGTAATGCCCATGTATATTCAAGGGTTTGGCTTTGTGCAAGTGCGCCTATTGGGGGCAGCAATTTTATTTTGGGTGGTAAGCCTGTTTATTCCACAACAAAAAATTGACCGTGCTGACCTTCCTAAGATGTTGCTATGCGCGCTTTTGGGTATGGTCGTTAATATGCTTTGCTTTTTTAAAGGTATTGAGCTTTCAACCCCCATTAACAGCGCTGTACTTATAACCATTACGCCCATATTGGTATTTGTTATTTCCGCAATTCTCATAAAAGAACGGCTTTTACTTCCAAGAGTTGTTGGGGTAGTACTAGGCTTTATTGGAGCATTAGTTTTAATTGTTTTTGGGAATGAAATCCGCCAAGATGCGCCCAATATTCCATTGGGAAATGCCCTTTTTGTTGTCAATGCATCGTCCTTTGCGATGTATTTGGTTTTGGTTAAGTCACTCTCTGCAAAGTATACGACCATCCATTTACTAAAGTGGTTGTTTTTGTTTGGTTTTATAATGGCGCTACCCATTAGCTATCCTGAGTTTAGCCAAGTTTCTTGGGCCCTCTTGCCTTATGAAGCTATTTGGCGTTTTGCGTTTGTAGTGGTTGGAACAACTTTTATGACTTACCTACTCAATGTGTATGCGCTTAAGCAGTTAAAAGCAAGCACGGTTGGGGTGTTTACTTATTTACAACCGTTGATTGGGATTGGATATGCAATTCTGGTAGGTGCAGATGCGCTAACAGCCTATAAGCTTGGTGCTGGTAGTGTGGTATTGCTTGGTGTTTATTTGGTAACCAAACGGTATCAAACAAAAAGTTAATAGGCTTTTTCTTCTCCTCTGATGATGTTTAGCACGGTTCGGATAATAATCTTTATGTCAAGTGCAAAAGACCAGTGTCTGATATAAAAAATATCATATTTGATACGGTTGATAATATCAAGATCTTCTCTTATTTCGCCCCTAAATCCTCTGGACTGTGCCATTCCTGTTATTCCTGGCTTAACAGAGTGGCGTAGTTGAAAAGAATCAACCTGTTTTTCATAACTTTTATTGTGAGCTTCCATATGCGGCCTAGGGCCAACTACTGACATGTCTCCCTTTAAAACATTAAAAAACTGCGGTAACTCATCTATGCTTGTTTTTCTTATAAAACGTCCTATTCTGGTAATGCGTAAGTCGTCTTTTTTTGCTTGTGCACTGTTTCTGTTTTCTGTCATAGACCTAAATTTATAACAACGGAAGAGTTTGTTTCCAAGCCCATTTCTGTCCTGAATAAAGAACATCGAGCCTTTTGACTCTAAGCGAATTAATAATCCAATAAGCAGAGCAAGCCATGATAAAATAAAAACAATAACAAGGCTGGAAAAAACAATATCAAATCCCCTTTTAATGGTGCTGTTAATTCCTTGAAGTAAGGGAGAAAATTGTGTTTTATAAATGGGTATGAAACCAAAATAATCTACTTGATAAGATTTTAAAACATCATCATGAGATGCAAAAGTGAATATTGATATTTGAAGCAGTACTATCTGCTCCATAACCTTTTTATACCTTTTTATAGTTATATTTTTTTGATGTGTGAATACTGCTGAAACCTTTTTCTTTTCAAAAAAATCTTTGGTGATATTGGCATTGTTATCTATATCTAACTCTAAAATATTATATCCAATTTGTGGGTTGTTTTGAATGAATGAGGCTATTCCGTGTGTTTCATCACCCAGTAAAATAACGTTGTCTTTAAATGATTGTTTCTTTGTGCGCAACGATCTTATTAAAGAAAAAAAGAGAAACCGATACCCTAATTGGGTTATCAGTATAAAGGCTATTAAAAGGACATCTTCAATTTTAGGGGTGCGAGAAAAAAGAGAAACCGATATTACTTCTGTAAACACAAAAAGTGTAACCAGATGACTTAATAAACGAAGTGTCAAACGAAGAAATCGGTCTGCTCGCCTTAAGATATAGATGGAAAAATAAATTCCCAAAACCAGCCATATAAACACAAAAGCCAGCAAACGCATTACAGAGAATCCTGTAATACTGTGCAACAACAAAGCCAAGTCGCTGTTTAGCTTGTATGCCAAAAAAACAGCACTTCCAACATCAAGGAAAATTGTAGTTAATAGAAAAAAAGCAAAGGTAAAACGTTTACTCATGCACGATTAGGTTGGTAAAACGAGAACGGATTTTAGGGCTTCTTATTGTACTTTATTAATTTTTAAAAGTCGTGAAATCTCTATGTTCCATTTTATTTAATTCTTCTCGGCTTAAAGACTTAAAGTAATCATAGGTGCGCTGCATCCCTTCCGCTCTACCCACTTTTGGCTCCCAGCCTAGAATTTCTTTGGCCTTGGTAATGTCTGGCTTTCGCTGTAGTGGGTCGTTTTTAGGCAGTTCCTTGTACACTATTTTTTGATCTGTCCCCGTAAGGGCTATGATCTCTTTGGCAAAATCTAAAATGGTGATTTCATCCGGGTTTCCAATGTTTACTGGCAGATGATAATCGCTCATGAGTAAGCGATAAATCCCCTCGATTTCGTCTTCCACAAAGCAAAAGGATCGGGTTTGTAAGCCATCGCCAAAAACCGTCAAGTCTTCTCCTCTCAAGGCTTGCCCCATAAAGGCAGGAATAACACGACCGTCGTTTAGGCGCATTCTGGGGCCATAGGTGTTAAAAATACGTATGATGCGGGTGTCTACTCTGTGATAGCGGTGATAGGCCATGGTAATGGACTCTAAATATCTTTTCGCCTCATCGTAGACACCACGTGGGCCAATGGTGTTCACATTGCCAAAATAATCTTCGGTTTGTGGATGAACCAAAGGATCGCCATAAATTTCGGAAGTAGAAGCCACTAAAATACGGGCATTTTTTGCTCTCGCTAGTCCTAGTACATTATGCGTGCCAAGCGCGCCAACCTTAAGTGTTTGAATCGGTATTTTCAAATAATCTATGGGGCTTGCAGGAGAAGCAAAATGAAGGATGTAATCCAAGTCTCCCTTAATATCTATGTGCTCACAAACGTCGTGGTTGATAAAACGAAAATTTGAGTTGTCCTGCAGGTGGGCAATATTAGACATGGAGCCAGTAATTAAATTATCCATGCCAATTACGGCCATATTATTTGCCAGCAATTTGTCGCATAAATGCGATCCTAAAAATCCTGCTGCGCCTGTAATTAGTGCTGTTTTCATCGTCCTATAGAATAATATGAAAATCCTAGTGCCTTCATTTCTTCAGGGCTATAAATATTACGTCCATCAAAAATAACGTGGTTTTTTAGGGCTGTTTTTAAACCTTCAAAATCTGGATTTCTAAAAGCGTGCCACTCGGTACAAATCAGCAAGGCATCTGCATCTTGAACCGCTTCCATCATGCTTGAGGCAAAGGCAATACTATCGCCCAGTTTGGCTTTTACGTTATCCATGGCTTCTGGGTCAAATGCCGTAACGGTTGCTCCGGCAGCTAACAGCTTTTCAATCATATACAAGGCAGGAGCTTCACGAATATCATCTGTATTGGGCTTAAATGCCAATCCCCAGACGGCAATATTTTTGCCTTTTAAATTCCCGTCAAGATGCTGTTCCATCTTAGGGAACAACACTGTTTTTTGTTTCTCGTTAACTTGAATCACACTATCTAAAATAGCAAAGTGGTGCTGCGCATCTTTGCCTGATTTGTGTAATGCTTTTACGTCTTTAGGGAAGCAAGATCCACCATAGCCAATGCCAGGGAACAAAAAGCGTTTTCCGATGCGTTCATCTAATCCCATGCCCATTCGAACGGCATCTACATTTGCGCCTACCTTTTCGCAATAGTTTGCAATTTCGTTCATGTAGGTAATCTTCGTTGCTAAAAAGGCGTTAGCGGCATATTTGGTTAGCTCCGCAGATTTGATATCCATAAAAACAATTGGGTTGCCAGAACGAACGAAATTCTTGTAAAGCTTTTCCATGGTTTTCTGAGCTCTTTCTGACTCCACGCCCACCACGATTCTGTCTGGCTTCATAAAGTCCTCCACGGCAAAACCTTCACGTAAAAATTCAGGGTTTGATACCACGTCAAATGATATGTCGGTTTTGGCTTTTAGCACCGCTTTTACACGCTTGCCAGTCCCTACAGGTACGGTGCTTTTGCTCACCACAATTTTATAATTTTTCATCAAGTCACCAATTTGATTGGCAACGCCAAGCACATACGATAAGTCTGCCGAGCCATCTTCATCTTCAGGTGTTGGTAGTGCTAAAAAAATAACTTCTCCGTGATCAACACCTTCCTGAATATTGGTTGAAAAATGTAGCCTACCCGCCTTAATGTTGCGTTCAAAATATGTTTCTAAGTGCGGCTCATAAATGGGGACCTCTCCATTTTGCATTTTTTCAACTTTATTCTTGTCGATATCAATGCACAATACGTCATTGCCTGCTTCTGCCAAACAAGTGCCTGTAACTAAGCCTACATAGCCGGTGCCGATTACGGTTATTTTCATAAGTTTTTATTTAGCATGGAATATAACGTGTCATTAATTGAATACGAAAAGTCACCTATGTCTAAAAAACGAAATAATTTGGTCGGGTCGCCTTTCAGATCAATAATTTCATTTTTTCTCACAAACTTGGGGTTCGTTTTTACCTCAATATTGTGGTTAGACATCTCTACAAGAGTAGTTATAATTTGAGAGATGCTGTATGATTTTCCTGAACAAAGATTAAACGCCTCAGCATTTATGTCACTTGTCATAAGCTTAGCGTACGCTTCAACAACGTCGTTTACATTATTATACTCGCGAAAAACATGCGTATTTCCCAGCTCTATTGTTTTCTTTTTGGCTCTAAAGTGACTGACTATTTTGGGAATTAAAAAATGGTTTTCTTGACCAAAACCTGTATAATTAAAGGGTCTTACAATTAAAATATTGAGCTTTTCAAAATAGTTACTAGCCATATTTTCCATTGCTAGTTTAGAATTACCATAATGATTCACTGGGTTAAGAGGCGTTTGTTCAGAAAGGGATCCGCCAATATTACCGTAAACTGCAGCACTACTAGCTAAAATGATTTTTTTAGGAGATTGTTTTAATTTTATTAGAGCGTCTAATATGTTTAGTGCGCCAAAAACATTAACCTCATACATTTTCATGGGGTTTGCCGCAACAAATGATATAGCTGCAAGGTTAACGATATAATCAGGTTTAAGGCGGCTTAAAATGTCTTGAACTTCCTCAATGTTTGTAATGTCACACTTAAAATGAGTTGGTTTAGTTGGGCTTTCTATTGTAGTGCCGTAAACATCAAAGTTTTTTGACACAAGAAACTTTTCGAGATAATTCCCGGTAAATCCTTCAATACCTGTGATTAAAACGCGCATACTAGAACGTTTGTCCGTTTTGGTTTCTTTCAATGTCCTTTTGAACCATTACCGCGCAAAGTTCTTCCATTGTGGTTTTTGGTTTCCAGCCAAGTTCCTTTTCTGCCTTCGTTGCGTCTCCTAATAAAATATCAACCTCTGCGGGTCTATAAAATTCAGGGCTCACTTTTACTAAAACATCTCCTGTAGTAGCGTTTAACCCAACCTCATTTTCATTAGCGCCTTCCCACTCAATATTTATATCAATTGCCTTAAACGCTAACTCAACAAACGAACGAACTGTATGGGTCTTGTTTGTGGCAAGAACATATGTAGATGGCGTATCTGCTTGTAGCATTCGATACATTCCTTCAACATATTCTTTAGCGTAACCCCAATCTCGTTTTGCGTCTAAGTTCCCAAGTGTGAGAACGCTTGCTTTACCTAAATGAATTTTGGCTACTGTGTCTGATATTTTTCTTGTTACAAACTCTTTCCCTCTTAATGGAGACTCGTGATTAAATAAAATTCCACTAGTTGCAAAAATTCCATAGGACTCGCTGTAGTTTAGCGTTGCCCAGTGTGCAAAAACTTTTGCAAATCCATATGGGCTTCGGGGGTGAAAAGGTGTGGTTTCAGACTGGGGAATTTCATGAACTTTTCCAAACATTTCTGATGTTGAAGCTTGATAAAATTTAATTTTCGGATTAATTGTTCTTATGGCTTCTAGTAGGTTTAGGGCACCAATTCCTGTGATTTGAGCTGTAGCTATCGGCTGGCTGAACGAAACTCCAACAAAGCTTTGAGCAGCTAGATTATAAATCTCATCAGGGTTAATGTCCGATATTATCCGGTATGCGCTAGATAGGTCAACTAAATCATACTCTAAACATTTTAGGTTGGGATGGTCATTAATTCCCAACTCCTCTATTCTCCAAAAATTAGTAGAACTCGTTCTTCTGTAAGTACCATAAACAAGGTATCCTTTCTCTAATAATAGTTCTGCCAAATATGCGGCATCTTGTCCTGTAATTCCGGTGATTAATGCTTTTTTCATTTTCTTTCTTTCCATTTAAGATACAATTCTTCTATCGTTTCCTTGATTTCTTTTTCAAAACGTTCAGTAGAAAAACGTTTTGCGTTTTCCCTTATTATATGTTTATCAAATTTATCCTCATTATGCAGGAAAAAGTTTAGCCCTTCAAGCAGCGATGGTACAGATTGTTGGTGAAAAAAAACACCTGTGTCTGTTTTTGAAATTTGCTCCTCAGGAAATTTCCCATTTATTGTTTCTAAAGCTCCACCCTTACCAAAGGCAATAACTGGAACACCACAAGCTTGAGCTTCAACTGGAGCTATTCCAAAATCTTCATTAGCTGCAAAGACAAATGCTTTTGCCTTTTGCGTCAAGGATATCATCTCATCTCTTTCCAAATAGCCTGCAATAGTAATGTTTGAAGATGCTTTTGACTTAACTTTTTTCATGTCTGGACCATCTCCAATAACGATTAATTTGTGTGATGTTTTAGAAAACGCTTCCACAATTAAATCCATTTTTTTGTAAGGGACCATTCTTGATGAGGTTATGAAATAATCAGATGTAGTATCGGAGATAGTAAACGCACTAACATCTACTGGAGGATAAATAACGATGCTATCCTTACCGTAAAGTTTTTTAATCCTTTTAGCAACATAGTGAGAGAGCGTTATATAATAATCTGGACGATTGCTAGTAGCTAAATCCCAAATCCTGATATAGTGCAAAATTAGTTTTGCGAAGAAGCCTTTTATCCCTTTATTAAGGTTAGACTCTGTTAAATATTGTGCATATAAATCCCATGCATATCTTACTGGAGATAAAACATAAGAAATATGCAATTGATTATGATTTGTTAAAACGCCTTTACTAACACACGAAGAGCAAGAAAGCACTAATTCATAATCGTTAAGATCAAATTGTTCAATAGCGTAAGGAAAAAGTGGCAAATATTTTCTGTAGTGCTTTTTAGCAAATGGGAGTTTTTGAATAAATGATGTTTTAACAGCCTTTCCTTTTAGTATCGATTTTCTTTGAGCTGAGTTTAAAAAATCAATAAGAGCGTAATGTTCTAAGTCTGGCCAAATAGTATTAAAGCTTTCGTTGCAGCGTTCAGCACCACCATAAACAGTATACCAATCATAAATTAATGCTTTTTTTATATCCATTTAATAGTAGTTTTTTGGGGATTGGAAAATGAAAATCGAATTAAAAAATGTAAAAAAAACAATCCCTGCCTCACGCTCAAAAAAGTTTTCAGTAAGTAGTGCAATCATACACATTATTAAAAGTGTTTGATGTATAGGATTTCTTCGAACAAAACTAATATAAAAAAGAAGGCAAATTGAAATTAGGCCGAATAAACCATTTTTTAAGATTTCATGTAAAAATTGATTGTGAGAATTGTAACGCTTTTCCGTAAAAGAATTAAAACTGTTATAGGAGTAGGAACTATAACATTCGTCGAGTTGATCTTGAACGTTTCCAAGGCCATAACCAAAAGGAAACTTGTTTTTTAATAATCCGAATACACAATGGTACACGCCATACCTATAATTAACTTCGTGAGGCGCTTGTTCTTGAGATGGAAGAATCCATTCTGTATTCGTAATTTTTTCAAACCTTTCTTTAAGTGGATTAGGAGTTATAGTAATAAAAAATAAGGCGAGTAAAGTAATAATTACTCCTGTTTTTTTCATTCTTGAAATATTAAACACATAAAAAACAAGTCCAAAAACAAGGGCTAAAAATGCAGCCCTTGGTGAAAACAATAACATGGGAAATACAAAAATGAATGTAGCCAATACTAAAGTTAAAAGTTTGATGAACCACTCCTTCGTATCCCATATTATGAAATGAATCGTAGCTACAAAAGAAAAAGCAAAATAAAGGCCCAAATAAGGGAAATAGATATTGGTAAGGTCAAAATAATTATTTCTAAAAACAGGATGGTAAAAGGAGTTTTTATCCCATAATTCTGAGAAATCCATTAAAAACAAATTAATCAGAACATAAAGAGAAAGTGTTGCTGTAGAACATATGAAAATCAACAATGTTCTATTAATCGTTTTCTTATCTATATGGTTTGAAACAAAATAGATTGCAAGAGGAAGCAAAAAAAACATGCTTTTCCTAATTAAAATCTCACTGCTTTCAATCGTATTCAAAACAACTAATGAGGACAAAAAATCAATACTAAAATAACTTAACACAACAAAAAGCGGCAGCTTTGGAGGCCACTCTTTATTGCGAAAAAAGTTTATGGTAGACAGAATTAAAAGAATGAAGAAGCTAGCTTTAAAGGTGAGAAAACCTGTAACAGGAAAGCTTGCCATCATAAAAACAGTAAATTGAATTGCTTTTTTCAGATTCATTTATTGTTTCATTTGTTCTTCAATTACTTTTTCAGGGGCATTTTTCTTTAAATGATTTTGAGCATTTGTTACCATTTGTTGGATGTCCGCTGTCTTTTCTTGAAATACACTTACAATTTCTGTGAAAAAATCTTGCTGGGTATTGGCTAATCGAAACATTTCTTTTGGCTTAAGTCCTATTCCTTCTGCTCCTGTACTTGTTGAAACTAATGGTAAGCCGTTAACTATTGCGTTTATACTTTTTAGTTTAACCCCCGCACCATGCCTCATTGAGTTAATAAATACTGAGCTTTCTTCATAATACTTTGATAATGATGGTGCATTAAAATAAAAATCTACATTTAAATGATTTTTATATTTATCCTGTATTTTTCTTGTCTGAGCGTCAGTTGCACTTCCGCACACAACAAGCTTATACTCTGTAAGTTTTTCGCAAAGCAAAAGGTGAGCTCCATTAAGATACCACTCCAATGCGTCTAAATTATTTTCCATGTGGAGTGAGGAAATAAATAGAGCGGTATTTGAAGATAATTTTTGCATTTTGAAGGAGCTACTATACGCTGGTGGGACAAGGATATTATTATTATAAGGTGAATTTTTTATTTCGTCACTTGAAATATGCCACGCACTCTGAATTAATGGCTTCACTTTTTCAATGAACCCTTTAAACTTTATGGATTCTGAAATAAAATACGTTTTATAAATTAAATTTTTTGTGCTTTTTGAAAGCTCTTTAAAATATTTAACTTCATTGTTTTGAACTCTTAATACCACTTTTTTTGTTTTTAAAGTATGATTAAAGAGAATTTTGATTACATACTCTGAATATAATATAGTAAGGTCATATTCCTCTACTAGTTTTAACGTTGAAAGGGCTTTTCTTGAGTTAATTTGAAGGGGGGTTTTAGAAAAAAAATCTTTAATCTTGTTTTTTCTAAAAACTGGGTAAATATTAACAAATGAATCGTATTCTTTTGATAGATGCTTTCTATCAAAATCTGTTTTTTCTTTTGTGCAGAAAACAAGGTTCACATCATGGCCAAGACTCAATAGAATAGCTATTTGACTCCAAATATCAACGGTGCCTCCGTGTAATGTTGGATACGGCTTAAATGGAGAAACACAAAGTATTTTCAATTGTACAAAAATTATATATATTATATCAGTTGTAAAAAAGATTGTTCAAGTGATTAAAAAATCGTATATTTAATTGAATACCAAACAGTTAAATACAATGAACAATCTTGTTGTAAATTACGAAATCATATTGAATAATTTTAAAAATAGCTGTGGCGATATTGAGAGTTTTTCTCAAGTACGACAACCTAGACTAAGCAATATAGAATGAGTAGCCATTAACTTAACCGCCGAGTATATGTTTATAAACACTGTATTACAGTTATTTAGGAGTTTAAAAGGCACTTGTTGGCATTTCGTTGTTTTTCAAATTGAAATTAAGAAGACGCTATAAAATAAAATTTGTCATTTAATCTATAATGGTCTTTAAATTCGGTTAAGGTTAAAGAAGATTTAGATTTCAAAAAAGATTTAAGAGTATAAAGTTTTAAACCCATTTTTTCGATTAAAAACTTATACACTTCTACAGGGTTTACCTTATAAAAATTACTTGCACCTATACCAAATTCAAAAATTATCATAGGTCTATTCTCTTTTAATATTCTTTTAGCTCCTTTTAAAACATTAAATTCAGCACCTTCAACATCTATTTTAATTAAATCGATTTTTTGGCTCATATCCAAAATTGTATCTAGAACCTTAACATTTACTTCAATTTTTTCTATATTAGGTTTTTTAACATCGTAATTCCGTTTTTTTAAGCCGCTATGTCCTAGAGCATTTTTCACAATATTAAATGTTGTGTTTTCTTCAATATCTGATAATGCATAAGGATAAAAATTAACATTGTTATTGGTAAATTTTGTAGTGAGTCTATCATATAAAAAAGGAATTGGTTCAAAAGCAATATGTTTCCTTTTTGGAGAATATTTACATATTATTTCTAAAATTTCCCCTTCATGACACCCTATATCAATACAATTAGATTTCTCAGTAAGAACCTTTTTTAGAATTTTTTTTGTCAGTCTATCATACTTAAGGTTTTTTGTTAAGTCTAAATGAAAAAAAATCAATATTGATTTTAAAACTCTTTTAATTTTTTTGTTCATTAATTTCAAATGTTAATTAATTCAATATTTCCTTGATTATTAATAGTCTTTTAATTTTACCGCCAGGAGACGTTAAAATTAAACCTTTGCCTCTTTGATTTATTTCTAAATTACAAACTTCTGTATTGTTATAATTACTTCCTAAATTGATTTTTATGATTACCACGTAAAAATACATGATTATTACTCAACTTTTACAACGAAAAGCATAACAAATATTGTTGTACTTTTATAAAAAATTATTCATGAGAATTTGCCTAGACTTAGATGGTGTAATTTGCACTATTAAAGCCCCTAACGAAACTTATGCAGATGTCAAACCAATTAAGGGTGCAATTGAAAAAATTAAATCTCTTAAAGCCAGTGGTCATTACATTATAATAAATACTGCTCGTCACATGAAGACCACAGATTCTAATCTAGGGCTACTAAATGCTAAGGTCACAAAACTAACCCTAGATTGGTTAGAAAAAAACAATGTTCCTTTTGATGAAATATATTTTGGCAAGCCTTGGGCACACCTTTATATTGATGATAATGCGTATAGGTTTAACAATTGGGGAGATATTTCACATGATGGGTCATCTTTGCCAGGCTATAGTGGGCAAAAATGAATTTTATTATTCCTATGGCGGGGAACGGCAGTCGGTTTGTTGACGCCGGATTTGATATACCAAAGTTTCTCATTAAAGCAAACGGAAAAAAACTTATCGAATATTCTTTAAAAAGCCTTCCTTTAGAAATAGCAACAAAAATTATTTTTGTTGCACTTGAAAAACACAATCGGTTTTTTAGCTTAAAAAAAGAGCTCCAATCATTGTTACCAAATGGGGTTAAATTTGAATTACTTCTAATTGACAAGGTTACTCAAGGACAAGCTGAAACAGTTTATTTAACAAAAAACCTTATTGATTTTTCAAAAGATTTAGTCATTTATAATATTGATACTTTTTTTGAATCAAACTCTTTGAAGAAAACACTTCTTTCATCTACTAAATTTGACGGTGTACTCGGATCATTTAAAGACAGTGGTGCAAATTGGAGTTTTGCGAAGGTTGGTGTTGAGGGGTTTGTAGAAAAAACATCAGAAAAAATTCCCATATCTAACAACGCTTTGACTGGCTTTTACCATTTTTCTAATCCCCATGATTTTTTTGATTCTTTTGAATATCATAAAAATAATAACATTAAATTTAAGGATGAGTTCTATATTGCCCCAATGTATAATTATTTAATTATGATGGGGAAGCGTTTTGTTTTGGACTTTACAAACACTTTTGTTCCGCTAGGAACGCCAGAAGAAATTAAGGCCTTCGACCCTAATTTCACTAAAAAAAATTAATTGTTGTATGAAAGGTGTCATTTTATCTGGTGGAAAAGCAGACCAAAGTATTTGTCAGGTTTTCGGCGATGTTCCAACTGCACTTATTCCAGTAAATGGTAAGCCAATAATATTTCATGTCATTTCTGGACTTATTGAGTTAGGCATTAGTGAGGTTTATATTACGGTAGGTTTCCAAAAGGATAAGATTATAAATTATGTTGAAAAAAACCAAAAGTTTATTGGACTTAAAATACAGTATGTTGAAGTAGATGAGCTTAAAAAACCTGGCGTGTCGCTTTTAAATGCTTTTTCAGCAATTAGCGGAGGTGGGGAAGTATTTGTTTCTTTGGCGGACACACTTTGTAAACTTCCTGACTCTATCTCTTTTGAAAAAGACTTTGTTGTTGGATCAAAAGAATTCAAAAAAGATCATTTGTGGGCAATAGCAAATGTAAATGCCGAAAATTGTCTGAACACAATTTCCGACAAAAAGAAAAATAATACTAATACAGACTTTGCTTTAATAGGCATATATTTTTTCAAGGATATTGACGTTTTTAATCAGTACCAACAAACAGATTCCAAAAAGAATTTTGAAATTTCTTCTTTATTAGAGTTTTACAATTACAATCGTAAAATCGCTGTCATCGAAGCCACGGAGTGGCTAGATTTTGGACATATTGAACGTTATCAAATCGCTAAAAAAAGACTTTTGGAGGCCAGAGAATTTAATTCACTATCCTTCGATGACTTAATTGGCACTATAACAAAAAGAAGTTCGATAAATAAAAAGTTTGTTGCCGAGATAAAATGGCTAATTAGTTTGCCCAAATCTTTGATGGTTTTAGCTCCAAGAGTTATCGATTATTCACTTGATGAAAAAGATGCTTTTGTAACCATGGAGTATTATAGTTATCAAACAATGGCTGAAATTTGGCTATTTTCGGAGTTTTCAACAAAAACACTAAAAGCTATTATTGATAAAGTCTACTCTGTTTTAATGCTATTTGCAAAAGAAAAAAGAATTGTACCCAAAAAAGATTACAATGTTGTATATATTGAAAAAACAATCTATAGAATCAAAAAATTAATTTCCTTAAATAATCCGACTTTTAATACGTTTCTATATGGAGACTCTGATGGTTTTGTTACTATCAATGGACAAAAGCTCAAACCCTGGTCAGTTATAAGAAGTGAGATTATAGACCTGCTTTCGAGACTCTATGATGATGATCATAATTGTTTAATACACGGCGACTTTTGTTTTTCAAACGTTTTATATAACATTAACGGGGGGATTGTTCGGCTAATAGATCCTCGAGGAATCTGGGGAAGTAGTTGTAATGGTGATATAAAATACGACTTAGCGAAGCTTAGACACTCAATTGTTGGAGACTATGACTTTATTGTAAATGATTTTTTTACGGTCAATTATATTAATGGTAATTTCTCCTATGAAGTCCCAATCAATGAGAATCAATTATCAGTAAAGAAGTATTTTGATGATAAGGTTTCCTCTTTTACAACTCTTTCTAACATAAAGCTTATTGAGGGCATTTTATTTCTTAGCATGGTGCCCCTGCACTCCAATTCAGAAACACGTCAATTAGCAATGCTCTGTAAAGCAATTGAAAAACTAAATTCTTTAATCTAATTGATGCGGTTCTTAAAAAGTATCAGTGTAAGTGGCCAATTTATTTTTTTGAATTACATTGGTTTATTAGTTGCCATTCTAAACACTTATTTAAGACCCCAGCTATTTTCTGTTTATTTCGATGAATCCAATTTTGCAATCTTAATGCTGTTTTATGGGATTTCTGTTTATCTGGCGTTTTTAGACGGGGGTATTTCCAAACCTCTTTACGCTCTGATTAGAGAACTCTTCATCAGCAATGATGATAAGTATAAACAATATGTTAATCAAGCTTTTGCCTTTTTTATTGGAGTGTTTGTCGTGTCTTTTTTGCTTTTTTGCTCAACGATGCTACTGCTCAGCTTTTTAATCGAACAAAACATCTCTCTTCTACTCGTTTGTCTGATTTGTTTGAATCTTGTTCTAAACTTTACTTTAATAAACATTAAAAACATTCTGATTGCAATTGATCAATATGAATTTTTTCAACGTATCGAATTATTACGCCGTGGAGCCGTTCTTCTAACGATACTTTCATTATTTCTTGACCCTTCTTTTGTGCTTGGAAACGTTGTGGTAAATGGACTTTTAATCATTTTAATATTCTATGTCAAAGCAAATTCTGCTCCGAACTGTCCTTGGTTTCGTTTATCTGACGCAAAGCGTATTTATTTAACTTTATTCTCAAAAGCGAAACACTATTTTATGTTTACAATTAATGAAACGCTTATTTACAACAGTGGCTTCATAATCATTCCCTTTTTTTACAATGATTTTTCAGTAATTCAATTCAGCCTATGTATTGCCCTTTATAACGGAATTGCAATGCTTTCTCGTTCTGTTCTCGATATTTCTTTACATGACATGACAAAGCGTTTTATCAAGGGAGATATGAAGAGATCGTTTAAAAACTTTAAATACTCTATTCTGATTTCATCTTCGCTTTCTGTTTTGTTTTTTTTAGTTTTATATTTTATGTCTGATTTTATTTTTAATTTGTGGGTTGGTGTAAAGTATAATTTATCCAATATTATGTATACAGGGCTGTTTCTTTTTCTTGTCGGTAATGTGATTCAGCACATATCAGGAACATTACTAGTTTCTGTTCACAACAACTACCGTTCAGTAAAAAAGCTTAGCTTTAATTTGATGGTTTCTGTTGTTTTTGTACAACTCATTATTTCCCTTTTTTCATTTGGGGTTGATCTATTGTTTTTTAGCACTAGCGTTGTTTATTTGGTTGGCTCTATAATTTATTTTAACAGAGGTTTAAAATTATTTCGCTCATGAAAATTACTGTTGGTATTCCTGTATTCAATAGGGTTAACACTATCGGAAATTGTATTGAATCCGTTCTTTTTCAAAAAACGGATACAGATGTTGACATCTTAGTTGTTGATAATTGTTCAAACGATGGAACAAAAAATCTGCTTCAGGGATATGCCAACAATGAAAAAATAAACATAATATATAATACTGAAAACGTTGGCTTGGCAAATAACTGGAGTAAAGTATTCAAAGAAGCCAATGGAGATTTTGTTTATCTTTTACATTCAGACGACATAATGCTCCCTGGTGCGCTTGAAGCTGTGGCGAAATTTCTCAACTCCTACCCTTTAGTTGATTTTGCGTTTGGAAACGTTCATGTGTCTAGAAAAGGTAAATTACAGAAAACCGTTTTTAAGAAAAGAAAAGGGACGGGCTATTTGGATAACAAATGGCTGCTTAACAAATTTTACTTTAAAGGATTACATCCTTCGCCCCCTCAAACATGGATCTTAAAAAAAGGAATTGTTGAGCAAATGGGAGGGTTTATTAACAATAATATTTGCTGTGATTTTAATATGTCTTTTAAAATTGTAGCCTCAAATTTTAAAATTGGATACATTAATAAAAGTCTTGCTGTTTGGGTCTTAAACGGCGACAACGTTGGAGGAGGTGAGATGGAAAAACACAAGGTTGATTTAATAGCAGCAATACAAGACATTCAAAAAAATGAGGCACTTTTAAATCTTAATATGGATAAACTTGATTCTATAGGAGATTATCTTGATAAGTATCATGTACTTGAGTTATTGAAAGCAGGCAAAAACAAAAAAGCGTTAAAATTGGGCTTACCTAAAACGCTTCACCCACTATCAAGCCCAATTGATTTTTTTATTTGTTTGTTTTTCATTATTAAAATTAACTTTATCAAACCTATTTTTAAATTAAAGCTGATGGCTCGCGCCTTATTTTGTTTATGAAAGGAATATTTCTTTTTATAGTTGTACTATGTTGTGTTTATCAAAACTTTCCATTGGTTAACTATGTCGGTGAAATAGGGCGCTCACCTGTTATTTTACTCACTCCTTTTTTTCTTGTCTATTTAAGCTTTAAGCGATCTATTAGTTTGTCGATATACTCTAGGGTTTACATCAGCTATATTACATATCTGTTAATTATAAGTTGTCTATATATTGTTTTTGTTTACATTCAAATTGGTGAATTCTCTTTTTTGGAGGAAAATATTATCATAAAAAGCCTTAAAATGGTAGTTTATCCTATGACATCATTGATTTTATACTTCTTTTTCACAGAGTTTTTGAAAAAAACTGGGAGATTAAGAATATTGCACAGATCTATTTACGTACTCCTATGTTTTCTGCTTGTTCTATTATTTTATGAGATAAAATACTATAAAACCGAAGATGCGTTTATGCCTTATCTTCATTCTGACGGTCTAAAATATTGGAGAATTCGGTTGCTCACAATGGAGTCTAGTTGGGCTGGTTCTGTTGTAATAATAATAAGTCTGCTAAATGTCTTTTTAGCGAGTTATCTTAACTACCAAAAGTGGTTTAAATATGTCTGTTATTTTTTTTCAATCTTTTTTTTGGTGTATTATACAATACATAGCGAATCGAAAGGGTTTTTATTGCTGCTGCTTTTTGCTTTTTTACCAATGTTAATTTCCCTTTACAAGAAATATAAAACTTTGCGCTGGTACCTGCTGCTTTCCATCGTCCCTTTGGGGTTTTTAACTGGGTTAGTATATAATTATTTGTATTTTGAGATACAAAGCAATTTTTTTGTTCATGGTACTTTCGGGACGAGAATTACTGGGTACTTGTCTTCTTTAGAAGTTTTTTTATTTAATCCCTTTGGCGTTGGGCTTGGGCCTTATGTATTTGTTTTTACCAATCATATCGAGAATGTTATAAACTACGCCTTTATGGCGTCTTTAGACCTTGGTGAGGTCTCCGGATATTTAAATAGCACGAAATTTTTGTCAACAAAGACATATTTTTTTGACCATTTGATTTTTGGTGGAGTTGGTTTTATTTTATTTTTTTGGGTGTTTTTTATTAAACGTTATTTATCTATAAAAAAAATCCCTCATTTTCCTATTCTCAGGATTGGGTTGGTTTTTATTTTATTGTCGGGTGTCTTCTACATAACTTATGGAGTAAAATATGATGTTTGGATGTTTTTTGCTGTTTTAGATGCTCTTGAAAGAAAACAAGAGTGTTTAAAATAGAAAAGGATTATATCTTTTATATTATACTTGTGTTAATGGGTCTTAAGGCTTTTAGCTTTATGTCTCGTAAGTCCTTTCTTTTAACTACTCCTTTGTTGCCTGCAATTTTTTTCGCCAACGCATACCAGCTCATAATTTTACCGTCACTAAAATGCACTATGTTTTGACTAAATTGCCTTTGCTTAAATATGTTAAACAAAAATACAACTAAATTCGGGGCATAGGTGGGCGTTCCGTACAAATCACTTACTACTTTCAAATAGGATTTTGTTTTTGCTTTTTCTAAAATTTTTGTTTGAAAATTTTTGCCAAACTCGGAGTATAACCATGAGGTGCGTACAATACAATAATCGGCTCCAATAGCCGCTATCGCTTGTTCTCCCGCTAATTTTGATGCACCATACACATTTATGGGGTTTGGTGTGTCTTTAACGGTGTAAGGACTTCCTTTGGTGCCGTCAAACACATAGTCGGTGGAAATATGGATCAAAAAAACGCCCTGTTTTTTACAGGCCTCAGCCAATAGGCGTGGTCCTGTTTCGTTTAATAAAAACGCCGCTTGAGGTTCTTCCTCAGCCTTGTCGACGTCGGTGTAAGCCGCTGCATTGATGCAAAAATCAAATGGCTTCGAATCAAAAAAAGCTTCTATTTGTTGCGCATCTGTAACATCAAGTTCCGCTTTGCCAGCAAAGACAAAAGACAACTGGGGATAATCTGTTACTGCTGCTTTAATAGCTAATCCCAACTGTCCATTCGCTCCTGTTACCAAAATATTTTTCACTTTGTAAACAGTTTGAATTTTGGCAATGCCTTGTCTTTTTCAGAAAGCAGCTGTGCGGCTTTGGGGATTCGCCAGTCAATGGCTAATGTTTCATCTAATGGGTGTATCCCCTTCTCAGCGCTCTTCATATAATATGCATCGCATTTGTAATACACTATTGCTGTTTCTGAAAGTACTGAAAAGCCATGTGCAAATCCTTTTGGAATCCACAACTGATGATTATTCTCAGATGACAATTCAATGGCTATGTGTTGACCATACGTTTGTGACCCTTTTCGTAAATCAACTGCGATGTCTAAAATTTTTCCGGCTATTACTCGAACAAGCTTGGACTGTGCATGTGCGCCTGTTTGAAAATGTAATCCCCGAATAGTCCCATAACAGGAAAGGGATTGGTTGTCTTGTACAAAGTTTCCCGAAAAATCAGTCAATGAATCCATCCAAGATTGGCGGTAGCTTTCCATAAAATACCCTCGCTCATCTCTGTGTGTTTTTGAAGTAACCACAACACAACTCGTTAACTTGGTGTTTTCTATGTGCATGCCTATGGTGTTGTGTAACCGCTTTTTATAAATGAAAAAGTAAGGCTGTCGTGCTGCTTTTGACTGATATAGCCCATTCGAAATGCTACGTCTTCAATGGCGCCTATACGAATCCCTTGCCGCTCTTGTAGCACCTGAACAAACTGCGATGCCTGCATAAGAGAGGAAAATGTCCCTGTATCTAGCCAAGCGGTACCGCTATCAAGTACTTGTACTTGGAGCTTTTGTTTTTGCAAATACGCCTTATTTACATCTGTAATTTCCATCTCGCCTCTTGGGCTGGGCTTAATTTGTTTTGCGATGGAAACCACTTCGTTATCGTAAAAATAAATTCCCGGTACTGCGAATTTTGATGTTGGGTTTTTAGGTTTTTCTTCAAGTTTAGTCGCTTTGCCTGATGCGTCAAAGGTTACCACTCCATAGCGTTCTGGGTCTTGAACACCATGTGCAAAAATAATTCCGCCTTCTGGATTTTTACAGTTTTGAAGAGTTGGTTGTAGCCCTGTTCCGTAAAAGATATTATCCCCCAAAATGAGGGCTACGGAATCGTTCCCAATAAACGATTCGCCTATTAAAAATGCTTGTGCCAAACCTTTTGGTTCGGGTTGCTCGGCATAGGAAAAAGAACACCCCAATTTGCTGCCGTCGCCTAACAAGCGTTCAAAAAGCGGAAGGTCTTTTGGCGTGGAAATAATTAAAATTTCTCGAATTCCGGCGCTCATCAACGTTGACAACGGATAGTATATCATCGGCTTGTCGTACACGGGCATCAATTGCTTACTCACCGCCAACGTTATCGGGTGAAGCCGTGTTCCTGAACCGCCTGCAAGTATGATTCCCTTCATGTCTTAAATGTAACCTTTTGATACGAACCATCAAGAATGGCATCTGTCCATGATGGGTTGCTTAAATACCAATGAATCGTTTTTACA
>Ga0209653_1000323_pt1 | contig 42846 bp, 39 predicted proteins | sample SaaInl6LU_22_DNA_FD_184644 | JGI IMG/M metagenome (GOLD analysis project Ga0209653, IMG submission 184644) | Marine microbial communities from expanding oxygen minimum zones in the Saanich Inlet - ESP_116LU_22_DNA (SPAdes) (version 2) | ecosystem: Environmental > Aquatic > Marine > Intertidal... | reverse complement strand
CTATGTACGGAAGAGATAACCGCTGAAAGCATCTAAGCGGGAAACTCGCCTCAAAACTAGTTCTTCCTTTAGGGTCCTGGTAGACTACCAGGTTGATAGGCTGGATGTGGAAGCGCAGTAATGCGTGCAGCTGACCAGTACTAATAACCCAATTGGCTTGATTTATGCACTGAAAAAATTTTAATAAAATATAAAAAAATTAATAAAGAAAATAAAATCAATTCATAATCATTAGATAATATACACTTTGTATTTATTCGTATAATTTTATTAAATCGACTAATTTAAAGAATTGATAATTTTACAGCATGTTATTTCTTTTAAGTAAATCAAAATACATTTATGTAATATTGCTAAAAATTGTCTTAGCATATCTATTTTCATCTCAATATAGTAGAGACCTCTTTTTACCATTTGTTGAATCATTTTCATTTGAAACTCCAAATCCTTGGAAAACTTATTATGAAAATGGATTTCGTGATACGTTCCCTTACCATGGATTGATGCTTTTTTTACTAGCGCCTTTTGCCAATCTAGGAGATTACATCGGTTTAAGTTCGTTATTTTTAAAAATACCTCTTTTAATTGCGGATATAAGTATCCTAATAATTTTAATAAAAATTCTGCCAAATAGTCAGAATAAAATATTAGTATATTATTTTTTGAATCCAATAATAATTTACGGCACCTATATTCATTCTCAATTAGATATCATACCAACGGCATTATTATTCTGTAGTATTTATTTTTTGACAATTCAAAAAACAAAAAAATCTTCAATTTTTTTTGGTTGCGCTATAGCAACAAAAATTCATGTTTTGATTGCGTTGCCTTTAATAGTATATTTTTTATACAAAAAGTTTTCCAGACTGGATGTTTTAAGTTATATTGCAATTTCTCTTATTGTAGTGCTTTTTTTTGATCTTCCATTTATTTTTAGTGAAGGATTTTTTCATATGGTTTTGAGCAATTCAAAACAATCCTTATTATTTGATACATTCTTTGATGTCGGAAGTTTAAAATTTTTATTTCCATTTGCAACCGTTTCCCTGGTTTACTTTCATTTGTTCAATCAAAATAAAATGAACCATGATTTATTGTTTTTTTATTTAGGGATATTATTTACCTCCTTAATATTTTTTATTTATCCTTCTCCAGCATGGTATATATGGATGATACCGTTTATATCGATTTATTTTATTAAAAATAAAAGTCAGAATAAATCACTTGCTTTACATGCCCTGTTTACATTGAGTTATCTAATCTTTTTTATTATTTTTTATACTAGCGAATACAAAGATATCTATTTTTTAAATCAAGAAGTAAATTTTAAATTAGACAATGAGAGGTTAAAAAATCTATCATTTACTATATTGCAAGTTTCATTACTGGTAATAATGTATTCATTTTACGAATATGGAATAAAGAGTAACTCAATTTATAAAAAAAATACTAACCTTTCAATCGGCATTGGTGGCGACAGCGGGTCTGGAAAATCTAAGCTTTTATTAGGTCTTAAAAATATTTTAGGACAAAAAGTGCTAACAATAGAAGGTGATGCTGAGCATAAATGGGAGAGAGGAAATGCAAATTGGGATCGATTTACCCATCTCGATCCAAAAGCAAATTATGTTCACAAACAAGCTGATGCCATTCTTCAACTGAAGCAAAATCATAGTATTTATAGAAGTAAATATGACCATTACACCGGAAAGTTTGCCAAAAAGGAATTGGTTGAGCCTAAAGAATTTATAATTATAGCGGGTTTGCACCCATTTTACATACCAAAATTGAGAAAAAATATTGATTTTAAAATTTATTTGGACACCGAAGAGAAATTGCGAACGCATTGGAAAATTTTAAGAGACATGTCTGAAAGACAATATCCCAAATCAAAAATTATACAGGAAATTGACAGAAGAGCTGATGACTCAAAAAAATATATTTACCCACAAAAACAATTTGCAGACATGGTAATCAGTTACTTTTCATTAAAAGATTTTGATTTAAGTAAAAAAGATTTGGATCTAGAAATTGGAATAAAAATAACATTTTCTGCAAATATTTATATTGAAGATCTTGTTGAGGCTTTAAAGTCTAATTCTATTCTTTGGGATTATAATGATGATTTAAATTCCCAGTATTTAAAATTAACAAAAGAGCCATTAAATGATTTCAAGGCATTGGCTGAAGAGACTATTGAAAATATTAATGAAGTAGTAGACTCAAATTCAAAATGGGCAAAAGGATACAATGGATTGCTTCAGTATTTGTGTTTAAAAATTATTTGTGAAAAACTAAAAGATGATTAAAGAAAGAAAATATAAGGGATTATTATTGGATATTGATGATACTTTATATTGTTATAAAAGCGCTCATAATACGGCATATCAAAATGTACTTCATTTTTTTATCAATAAGTTTAAAATAAAAAAAACTGTAATCGAAAAAATATTTAAAGAAAGTAGAAGCAAAGTTCATCTTTACCTAGGTAAAACTGCATCATCACATAACAGGTTATTGTATTTTCAAAATATGTGCGAATTTTTGAAAATAAATCCATTAAAGTATGGATTGCAAATCTATAATATTTACTGGAATAGCTACTTAAAAAATTTAAAAACTTTTGAAGGTGTCTATGATTTATTTAGTAAATATAAGAATAATATATGTTTAGTTACAGACCTTACGGCACACATTCAGTATCGAAAAATAAAAAAATTAAAAATAAATAATTATTGTAAAACAATTGTTACAAGTGAAGAGGCGGGAAAAGATAAGCCTCACTTTCTTATATTTAAACTAGCATTACAAAAACTTAATTTAAATGCAAGGGATGTCTGTATGATAGGCGATAATTTTGATAAAGATATACTAGGAGCAAATAATCTAGGTATTGATTGCATATGGTTTAATCATAGAAAAACAAAAAATAGTTTTAAAAGTTCTTCCATAAAAGAAGTCAGAATATTTAAAAAGATATTGAATTTTATATGATCGAAACTGAAAGCTTAGTAAAAATTTCAAGATACGCTGGTGAGAGATTTGATTTAATTCAAGCCGGTGGAGGAAATAGTTCTGTTAAGTTAGAAAATAATGAAATGTTAATTAAGGCTTCAGGAGTTTTATTGAGTGATGTAAACGAAAACAAAGGTTATTCAAAAGTTGATTTTAAAAAAATTGAAAACATTTTAAATAATAAAATTGTTATTAATGAAAAAATAAAAACAAATAGAGAAAAAATTGTAGAAGATCTTGTTAAGGAAGCAACTTTAGATCTTGTAAATCGACCATCAATAGAAACATTGCTACATTCAGCTTTATACAAGTATACACTTCACACTCATCCAGTAGTAGTTAATATGATTGTTGTACAAAAAGATTGGAATAAAATATTATTATCAATTTTTAAAGATCAGGATATATCTTTGGTACCTTACAGAACACCAGGAATAGAACTGGCACTTGAACTTTACAAAGTGATCAAAAATTTTGATACCATTCCAAAAATTACATTTTTACAAAACCATGGACTCATTGTGTCTTCGGATCATTTGGACGATATTCTAGAAATCACTGATAATGTTTTAAGCAAAATTGAGCATTTTCTTCAAATAGATATGAGTAGATATAAGCTTACGAATAAGATTTCTAATTTAATTAATAGCTTTCAAAAAACCTCTGAAATAACATATTTAGTTGAAGATGCTTATTTAAATCATCAGCTTACTCAGAATATAACACTTTTTACAGAACCCCCATTTTGCCCAGATGGATTTGTTTTTTGTGGGGCATGTGCATTTCATTTAAAAGATATTTCAGATTCGTCAGAATTAAACGATTATAAAGATAAATATCATGAATTACCGAAGATAATTATTTTTAAAAACCATATTTTTATAAGAGCTTTAAATGTTAAAAAAGCAAAAGAAATAGAGGAGGTATTAAAATTTCAAATAATGGTTTTAGAGAAAAATTTAAAAAATAATAAAAACTTCCTAACAACTGATGAGCTTTTGTATTTAAGTAATTGGGAAGCAGAAAAATATAGGAAAAAAATTTAAGATACTATTTTGAAAAAAAGCGATAGTTATTTTAAATTATAAAAATATTTATAAATGCACATTATTATTCCAATGTCTGGAATGGGTAGAAGATTTATAGAATCTGGCTACCTTGAACCCAAACCACTAATCACTATAGATCAGAAACCAATAATAGAGCATGTCTGCAATCTTTTTCCTGGTGAGGATAAATTTACATTTATTTGCAATACTAATCATTTGGCAAATACAAATCTTAAAAAAGTTTTGCAAACTATTAAACCCAATGCAAACATTTTAGAAATTCCAAATCATAAGAAGGGACCTGTTTATGCGGTTTCGCTTGCAGAAAAATTTATAGAGGATGATGAAGAAGTAATTGTAAATTATTGTGATTTTGGAACTTATTGGGATTATAAAGATTTTTTAAAACATACAAGAGACAGGAATGCGGATGGAGCTATACCGTCTTACAAAGGTTTTCACCCTCATATGCTTGGAACTACCAATTATGCTTTCATGAGAGATAAGAATCAATGGATGTTGGAAATCAAAGAAAAAGAACCCTTTACCGACAATCGCATGAAAGAATATGCTTCCAATGGAACATACTATTTTAAAAAAGGTTTATATGTAAAAAAATATTTTCAAGATTTGATGAGACAGGGCATCGATATTAAAGGAGAGTATTATGTTTCACTGGTTTTTAACCTTTTAGTAAAAGATAGTCTTAAAGTTTCAATATATAAAATTCAACACATGTTGCAATGGGGAACGCCACAAGATGTTTTGCAGTATAAGGCGTGGTCAAAATATTTTACAAACATTATTGATTATAAAATTATATCCTCTGTAAAAAACAAAAGCGTTACACTCATTCCTCTTGCCGGTAGAGGCTCTAGATTTTCTGAATTAGGATACAATAAACCTAAACCCCTGATTGATGTTAGTGGAAAACCTATGATTATCCAAGCTGCAAATTCATTACCAACTAGTCAAGCAAAAATTTTTATTACTCTAAAAGAACATTGGATAAAATATAATCTTGATAAAATTTTAAAAGATTATTTTAATAATTCGAAAATTATATCTGTAGATAAGGTAACGGAAGGTCAAGCAATAACATGTTCTTTAGGATTAAAAAATTTAGATGTTAATTTGCCCCTTACAGTTTCTGCTACAGATAATGGGATGATTTATGATCAAAAAAAATATCACGAGCTTGTAAAAGATGAACAAGTAGATGCAATAATTTTTACATTTAGACATCATGTTAGTAGCAAAATGAACCCTCAAATGTATGGCTGGGTCAAAACAGATAAAAATAATAGCGCAACTCACATATCTGTAAAACAACAAATTTCAGATGATCCGTATGAAGATCATGCAATCGTAGGTACTTTTTGGTTTAAAAAAATAGAATATTTTAACCAAGGTTTAGAAAGCTTAATTAAAAAAGATATTAGAGTTAATAATGAATATTATATAGATAGTTTGATGGATGAGTTAATAAAGCTAGAATTAAACGTAAAAGCTTTTGAAGTTGAAGACTATATTTGCTGGGGAACGCCAAATGATTACGAAACATTTATATATTGGCAAAGCTTTTTTCATAAAGCAAAATGGCACCCATATAGTTTAGATAAAGATCCTACTGTAAACAAAGAAAAAATAAAAACACTTCATCAGCAATATAGTCATTTTGAACAAGAGTTTAGGTGAAAAAATCAAAAAAAGAATTAAAAAGATTTTTAATTGCAGGATCAGGTGCAGTTTTAACCGATTTTATTACTTATTATTTAATGCTTAATTTTTTAAGTCACAATATTGCAAAAACAATTTCTTTTCTTTTAGGTACAGTAGTAGCATTTATACTTAATAAATATTGGACATTTGAAAATAAAAAAAAAAGCTTTAAGCAAATTATTCAATTTTTATTGTTATACATGTTAACACTTACAATAAATATTTTTACAAATTCTTTTATATTAAACATTACCGATTTAGTTTTACTGAGTTTTGTAATTGCTACAGGAGTGAGTACTATTCTTAATTTTATTGGTCAGAAATGGTGGGTTTTTAAATGAGATTATTACTAACAATAGTTTTTATAATTTTAGCATTTATAAATTACAGACATTTAAACATTGGATTTTTGTCTTTAGTTTCAATTGACGAATATGCTTTTCACCACAGTCTCATTAATATGTTTGAGGGTGTGATAGAATTAGATATTAAAAAATTATTTTCCTTTTTCTTGTATAGCTATGGTTTTATATTTTTTTTAATAAATTTAATTTTTACTTTTCCATTTTTTATTAACGATAATACTGAGATGACAATTTATTTACCACGAATAGTATCGTCCTTATTTGCCACTGGTTCTTTGTATTTAATTTTTGAAATCGCTAAAACATATTCTAGTAAACTCTCTTCCTTCCTAATAGTAATTCTCGTTCTAACCATGCCTGGTTTTTGGAGAAATGCAATGTGGTTTCACCCTGACTGGATGATGACCTTTTTTATATTACTAAGTCTTTATTTTTTTTCAAAAGATAATTTTCATTATAAAAAATATTTTTGGTATGCCATCTTTGCATTTGGACTCGCTATATCTTCAAAATTACAAGCGATAACTTTTTATCCATTTTTGTTTTTTTATATTTTTTATGAAAACTTAAACTTGAGAAGTATTGATAATATAACATTAAAAATAACCTTATTTGTAAAATCGGTAATATGTACCGTTCTGATCTTTGTTATAACCAATCCTTACATTTTGCATCCTTTAGGCTTTGAAGCATGGTTAGGTGATTTTTTATCTAATATGAAATCAAATGAGCTCACTCATGGGTCTGGGGAGATCATAAGTTGGTATGATAAACTTAAAAATGCTATCAATGATTTTTATTTTGTTTCAATAACTTTTTTGGTTTTAATATTTTTAGTCATTTTAAAAGCTGGAAAATATTTTATAGTTAAAGAAAAGCAAATTACACACATAATTTCTTTATATGTATTAATTAATTTGTTTTATTTAATTGTACTTGTAAATAAAGACTGGCAACATTATTACTTAAGCGTTTTAATCACATCATCATTGTTATTTGTTTTCAACTATAAAATAACAAAATACGTATTACCTTTGATAATTTTAATAAATCTTACCCTGTCTTTTGATCAATACAAAAAGATTTTCTTATACAACCCCGTTACAGGCGATCATATTAAAATGAGCAATTCTTTAATCAAAGTTTTTAAAAATCGTGTAGATAAAAAAACACATATATTAATTGAACCCTATGTACCTTTTGATTTTAAATCCTTAGGAATGAATTATAAAAATATTCATAACATTTATGGAACACTCTCAAAAAAACATTTAATTAAAGAAGATTGGTATAAAACATATCCATCTTTTGTTCCTTTTCACGAAAAAGATTTTATTGTTCTTAAAAAAAATTCTATTTATTTTAATACTAACAGTTATGATAACAGGTCAGATTATAAAGAATATAAACTTGCAAATCAAATTATTGAAAATTTAAATAGTAATGGTGAATTTGGTTTTGAAAAGTTTGCAGAAAATGACTATTTTTATATATGGAAAAAAAAGAAATAAAATTATCTATTATTTTACCTTGTTATAATGAATCTGAAAATATTCCTGTAATATTAGAAAAATTTTCAGCTGTAATGAATAGACCTGATGTTGAAATTTTATTTGTCAATAATGGTTCAAGCGATGCATCCAAGGATATATTTAGTCAAACAATACCAAAATATTTTTTTGCAAAAGTTATTGATATAAAAGTGAACCAAGGTTATGGGTTTGGTATTACTTCTGGTCTACGAGAAGCTAAAGGTGAATATATAGGATACATGCATGCTGACATGCAAACCGATCCAGCTGATCCTTTAAAAGCTTTGGAAATTATTGAAAAACAACCCAATCCTGAAAATTGCTTTGTAAAGGGTGATCGAAAAGGCAGATCTTTTGTGGATCAGTTTTTTACAATCGGCATGAGTTTGTTTGAAACAATTTATTTAAATACTAGGCTTTGGGATATAAATGCTCAGCCTAATATATTTCATAGAAGTTTTTTTGAAAGCATCAAGGATAATTGTCCCAAAGATTTTTCACTTGATTTATACTTTCTTTACATGGCAAAGAAAAAAAAATTAAATATTATTCGTTTTGATGTAATGTTTCCAGACCGAATATTTGGAAGCTCTAACTGGAACACAGGTATTGTTTCAAAATGGAAGTTTATAAAACGAACAGTTCAATTTAGCACAAAGCTAAAAAGGGGACTTTAATGAATTTTATTGCTCATAGAGTAAATACTATCAAAGAGCTATTAAATACACCGACCGAATATGGAGTGGAAATTGATTTACGTGATTACCAAGATAAAATCATTTTACAGCATGATCCATTTAAGGATGGAGAATGTTTTGAAGAGTACCTTAAAAATTATAATCATGGAACCATGATACTTAATATTAAGAGTGAGGGAATTGAACCTGCGGTATTAAAATTAATTAAGAAATATAATGTAAGGGATTATTTTTTTTTAGATTGCTCGTTTCCAATGATAAATTTTCTTAGCTCAAAAGGTGAAAAAAATATTGCTTTAAGATTCTCAGAGTTCGAGGGATTAGATACAATACGTTTAATGTCATTAAGAGTTGATTGGGTATGGATAGATTGTTTTTCAAAACTACCTATCACACCAGAAAATTATAAAATTTTAAAAAATCTTAATTATAAATTATGTTTAGTTTCGCCTGAACTTCAAAATCAAAATTCAAAATTAGAAAAATATAAAATGTATTTTAAAAAAGAAAATATTAAATTTGATGCAATTTGTACTAAATTAGAAAAGCTAGAAAGGTGGATTGCTTAATTCAGCTAAAAGTTTTAAAATAATTTTATAATTACAAAATAATGGGGCAAAATTAGTAGATCACTTACCTGCATACCATTTATTACTCTAGTTTTGTTGAGTTTTTTATCTTTTTTATTCTCAATGTTGTGTGTTGAAAAAAAAATATCTTTAATAAAAGTTATTTTTGCATTTGGATTATTTTTTTTTACTACAGAAGTAAAGTAATCTTTTGAATGCACATCATAGTATTCGTATGCTCTTGGATTCCCCTTACTGTCAAATTCATCACTTGGATGAATGTCGGTAAACTTAAACCATTTTGAATTTAAAACCATTTGAATTCTATATGATTTATCATGGATTGGAGTTCTAATTATCAAATATTTTTTTGCCACCCTGAGCATTTCTTTAATCGGTTTATTTATTTCTGGTATGTGAGTAATAACATTTGATGAAATAACAATATCAAACTTATTTTTTGGATATGGTATTTTTTGCGCCCAACCAATCTTAAAATTTACTTGTTCATTATTTTTCCAAATTTTTTTTGCAGCATCTATATGTAGTTTCCAAGGATCTATTCCGGTATATGTAAAATTATTCTTAATTTTTTTTTTAAAAGTATAAAAAAAATGTCCAGTTAAACACCCGACATCCAATAATGAAAAATTTTTTAGCTTAATTTTTGAAATTATATTACTATATGCCTTGGCAACTTCCATATCTGGTAATTTACCAGTCGATCTTTTTATCGAGACTTTTAAATAATCTACATTTCTTGCGCTAATATCATAACATTGGTTGTACTTTTTTTTCATTATATAATTTCAAGTTTATAATTAAGGCTTTCCTTATACCATCTTTTAAAAAAATTTTTTACTTTTAGATAATTATCAACTTTGATTTTTTTTTTTTCAACTTTCTTAATTTTTTTTGCAATTATAACAATGTAATCACTGTCAATATATCTATTTATGTAAATTGGTTTAAATTTATTGAGTAGTAAAATATTACTGAGCGAATTTTTACTAAAATGAAATGGATGAAGATCTGGATTGTTCTTTCCAAAATACATCTGAATTGGTTTTTTGAAAGGAACCATTATTCTGCTACTTTCAGCGATTACAATATACCCATTCTCTTTTATTAAATTTGATGCAATTTTTATTATTTCAAAACTATTAGATGTATTACAGAGTGTCCACATAGCTGTAATGATATCGAATTTTTTTTTATTCTTTGTTTTGTAATAATCTTCAACGGTTCCTAAAAAATTTGTAATTTTATTTTTTTTTAAAAGAGCACAATTTTTTTTTGATGGCTCAATTGCAAAAGGAGAAAAGTTAATTTTTTTTTGTAACATTTTCAAGAATTCACCTTCACCCGCACCAAAATCACAAACTGATTTTGATCCTATTTTTAATTTAGACAACATGGTTTCCATTACATATGTATGTCGAGCAATAACAGCTGGGATTTTTGATGTATAGTTCGATTTTGAAAATTTTTTCCCAAATATTTTTTCAGACCATTCTTTTGCAATTTCGGTTGAGCTTCTTCTTTTTACAACCGAAACTAATCCAGAATATTTTGATATATTTATTTCATAGCCACCTGTAATTTTTTTTGAATATGGAACTAAAATAGTTTTTCCTTTTCCATAATAATCATTTATTAGTTTTGAATAATTAATCATAATTATTTTTTTTTCTTGGTAAAAGTTTTATTAAATTAAAATTTAATTTTATTTAATTTTGAAGTTTAGTTTATATTGATTTCCACTCAAATGCCAAATTTCTTTGTTTCTATGTTTTTCAATATTTTCATTAAATTCGATTAAGCTACAATCCATATATTCCAAAATTTTATAAAGTTCCTCTTCAGGAAACTCTCCATCATATTTTTTTACATAATCCAGGGCTTTATTTCGGTCGAGATGTTTATTTTGTATTAATCTTGATGCGTCTCTTAAAGCTCTTCCAAAGCCAAATTTAATATATTGCATATAATAATATAGAGGATCTATAATATCATCCATACTATCATAATTTTGAAATGTTCCAGAAATCCTACTTTCTTTTTCTTTAAAACCAAATTTTTCTTTTACGTACTTATAATTTTCATAGACATCCCACTTAAAAAAATATGAAAAATAATATGCGTTAATACCTTTTTCTTTTATTGTTTGTTGAGTTGGTAATATGTAAGGATTTAAATCATTAAAACTAACAATATTATCAACCCAATTATTAGGATCATCGCCAATTTGATTTTCCAAAACTTCCTCTATATTTCTAATTTTGTCAGAATCTGCACCTAAAATTTTTCCACCATATTCGCTTTCGCCATGTTCTGCATAAAAAATTAATTTTATATTTTTTTCAACGGCTACATTAATTGGAAATGCATTAATTCCTGCATCCCAATGAACTTTGGGGTTTCCTCTTTCTATAAAAAATCTCTTTGATAGGTAACTTGATATTTTCTGATTGGGCCTCAAATAAATATTATCAAAACCACTTTTTATTAAAAGTTCTCTATTAGCATTTCCAATTTCAGTTGGCATCAAAGGAGAAAACGTTACCAAAAGAGGATTCATTTTGTGCTCATACTTTAATTTATAAGCTATTGAGCTACTATCTTTACCCCCACTCCATGGAACTAAGCAATCATGGCTTCCGTCGATCGATCGAAATTTATTGCATATTTTTTCAAATTCTTTTTTTCTTTCCTCCCAATTAATAGAATTTTTTTTTAATTGGTAGTTGCATGCATTACAAATTTGATTTTTGTTGAAAGTTATTCTGGGCCTAGAGCTAGGCATCAAACATGACTTGCAAATTATAATTTTTTCCATACTATTCTCTTATTGTTATAAATTTTTTTATATAATTTTTTAAATTTTTTATACTGTTCTCTGTAAAATGAAAAATATTTGTTAAAGATGCAGCTGACACATACTTATTTTCTAAAATTTTTTTAACATGCTCCCAGTTTCCAGCTCCGCTAGATACAATTAAAGGTAATTGTATTTTATTTATCTGCTCTAATAATTGCATGTCATATCCAAGTAAAGAGCCATCACGATCAACAGATTGTAAAAAAATTTCTCCACCATTATTGTCTTCTATAATTTTTATATAGTCATTAATTGTATACGAGCTTCTATTTTTTCCATAATTCATCATTACATAGTACAATTTTTGATACAACTTAGCATCAACTGAAACAACAATACATTGAGAACCGAATTCTTTTGCTGCCTCGTGAATAAATTTTATATTTTTAAAGCATATAGTATTTAGCAAAACTTTATCCGCTCCATTTTTTAATAATTTTTCAATATTTGATAAAGTTCTAATTCCTCCACCAGCGGTCAAGGGAACGCATGCATTAGCAGAAATTTTTCTTAGTTGTTCAAAAAAAATTTTTTTTTTTTTATCTTCAAAATCAAGATCTCTTGTAATATCAATTACAACAACCTCATCTACTGACCACATATCTATAAAATTCAAGGTATATCTATAATCAGGTATAAAATTTTTAGTTCGAAAAAGAATTCCATTATTTAACATTAAAGTTGTTACAATTCTTTTTGCTAGCATAATTAGATATTAAAAAAATTTTTGAGTATTTTCAAACCAGCGTTTTGGCTTTTTTCAGGATGTGGTTGTATTCCGTAAATATTTTTTTCCTGATATGCAGCTATGAATTTTTCACCATAATCACATTCCGCAACAATAGCGAATTCATTTTTAGAGTTAGTTTTTACGCAATAACTATGATTAAAATATAACCTTTCATTTTTTGAGATATCTTTAAGCAACTCATTCTTTTGTATTATTCTTATTTTATTCCATCCAACATGAGGCAATCTAAGTTCTTGAGAGTTTATTTTTGTTACTTCTGCGTCGATCCAAGATAACCCTTTGTGCTTACCAAATTCTTCACTAAATTTACACATTAATTGAAAACCTAAACAAATACCTAAAATTTTTTTTTTTTTAAAAATTACATTATGATTCAAAATTTCTATAAGGTTATACTTTTTTAAATTTTCAATCCCTTTCTCAAAAGACCCAACACCAGGCAATATAATAGCACTAGATGAAGATATATCTTTTTCTTTTCTTGAAATTTTACATTTCAAGCCAATTTTTTCAATTGCATTTTTAACTGACAATACATTTCCTAGTTCATAATCAATTACACAAATCATTAATTATGAAGTTTAAAAAAGACTGTTAAATTTATTAAAGAAAAAATAAACTTATTCATAGAATTAGAAATATTTTCATTAAAATTTATTTGTTTAATTTTTTTAAGATTAACCATATCTCTCAAAGTTGAGCTGCTGTTTAAAAAATCATAAAGACTATTGCCATCAAAGTCTGTAATACTCTTAATATTCGTATTAAATCCTTTTTTATGCCTATCTGTTCTAATATCATCATGCAAGAATCCTTTCACTGCTGAACGTAAAATATTTTTTGAAAATGAATTATCAATATAGTTTTCGTTTTTAATACTTAATGCATAAGAAACTAAGTTTTTCGATAAAAATGGAGATCTATTTTCTATTGAGTAATACATTGAATTTAAATCATCTTCTTTTAAAATAACTGGAACAGATTCATGAAATAATTCATTTAACATCCTATTTTTTAATAAATTATTGCTATAGATATTTTCAGAAAATTTTATAATTTTTTTCTCGAGAGAAAAATTGAGAAATCTTTTATCATTATAGATATGTTTTCTAAATTTTTTGTTCAAAGTGAATAAATCGGGGTTTTGCAAGTCTTTATTTCTCACTAATGGTTTTATAAATTTATTCCACGAATTCAACTCATTTGGAAATTGTTTTGTGTTTTTAATTTGATCTAAATACATTAAAAAATGATCATAATAACCAGTAAATATTTCATCAGCTCCTGTGCCTGAAAAAATAACCTTATGACCACTCTTACTTGCAGCTTTAGAAATTTTTGAATGTATGTAATATGAAATTGTTGATATTGGAGCATCATGATACTTGATTTGATTTTCTAAGTTAGTTAAAAAATTTTTATTTTTTTCTTTTTTTAAATAAATATATTCTATGTTACATCCCAGATCTTGCTGAAGGATTTCAATATTTTTTTTTTCATTATATCTTTCATCGCAGTCAATTATTGAAAAACATTTAGGTTGAATATTAAATTTTTTATAACTTATTGATACCAGACTAGAAGAGTCTACACCTCCACTTAAGCAAAATGAAATAGGAACATCAGATCTTAACCTTAATTTTAAACTATTGATTAATAGTTTTTTTATATCATAAACATTCTCTTTTATATTTTTTGAAATATTTTGTTTTATTAGACCGGGTCTATCTAAGTAAATTTTCTTTATAATTTTAAATTTTTTTAAATCTAGAATTAAATTGGATCCGGCGTCTAATTCTATAATTTTTTTAAAAAAAGTTTTATTATTTTTATTTAGAGATTTATAACCTTTGTATAAATAATCATTTATTTTTGTATAATCAATTTTTTTAATAAGATCATTTTGCGACAAGTAATGTAAATATTTTATCTCAGATCCAAAAATCAAACTATTGCCATCAAAAAAATAGTATAATGGTTTTTCACCAAAGTTATCTCTTGATAAAAAAATTTTATTATTTTTATAATCATAAATACAAAATGACCACATGCCATCAAAGCGCTTAACACATTCTTCACCCCAATGTTCATATGCCTTTATTAGAACTTCAGTGTCTGAATTGGTTGCAAATTTTACATTTTTTTTTTGTAGCTCTTTTCTGATTTCAATGTAATTGTAGATTTCCCCATTAAATATGAGAATGCTATCGTTAGTTTTAAAAGGCTGATTGGATCTAGGGTCAAGATCAATAATGCTTAATCGGGAAGAGAACAAATTAATTATATAATTATTTTTAGAATAGCAAAAAGAACCTTGTTGATCGGGACCACGATTCTTCATAATTTTTTTAAGCTTTTTGCTAGCAGTATCAAATGAAAAATTTAAATATTTTTTATTTGTTATATACCCTGCTATACCACACATAATTTTATAGCGTTTAAAGTATATGGTAAAAAAGTTAAAGAAAATAAAAATTGTTATTCTTATTTATGCTAGATTAAACTCAAAAAGACTTCCAAAGAAAGTATTAATTAAAATTAACTCTAAAAACATAATTGATTTAATAGTAGAAAGAATAAAAAAGGTATCAAAATACAAACTTCCAATTATTGTATGCACCTCAACTAATCAGTCAGATAATAAAATTATCAATTACTGCAAAGAAAAAAAAATTAAATTTTTTAGAGGAAATTTGAATAATGTTTTTAAAAGAACTCTTGAATGTTATGACAAATATAGATTTGATTCTTTTATTAGAGTTTGTGCAGACAGACCTTTTTTTGATGTTAAATTAATGGACAGCATGATAAAAAAATTTAAAACAAATAAATTTGATGTAGTCACAAATCAATTTCCAAGGACGTACCCCAAAGGTCTTGCTTGCGAGATGGCTAATATCGATATCTTTAAAAATTTAGATAACAATTTAATGTTAAAATCAGATAAGGAGCATATTTTTAATTTTTTTTACAGAAATAGTAAAAATTATAAAATTTTTAATTTTCAATTAAATGAAAAAATTTTTAGAAAAATTAAAATAGAAAATGACTGGAGCTTAAACAATAAAAAAGATTTGTTAAAAATTAGGAAAATATATAGTACTTATTCACCCGATCAATATATTGATATTTTGAAAGAAAGTTATAAATGAATTTACTAAGTCTGCATGACGGACATAATTGCGGTGCTTCAATTTTTGTAAAAGGAAAACTTATTTGTGCTGTTTCAGAGGAAAGAATTACAAGAAACAAAAATGAATATGGATTTCCATATAATGCTGTAAATCAATGTTTGAAATATGCAAAATTAAAAAGAACTGAAATTAATGCAGTTGCTGTTTCAACAAAAAAACTTCCTCCAAAGTATTTTTTAGTAAAAAGAAATACTACATTTTCTATCAAAGATTATTTTAAGGAACAGAATGAATATTGGTATAAAAAAATTTATCAAAATAAAAAAATAAAATATTTAGATGTTTTTAAAAATAAAATAGTTAAAAAATCACAGCTTTATTATGATTTTTCTAAAGTTAGATTTGAAGATGATTATTCTGCAATGTTAAATGCAAGACAAAATTTTTTAAGTAAATTTTTTTCAATAGATAAAAAAAAAATATTTTTTTATGATCATCATGAGTGTCATGCTTACTACGGTTTTTTTGCAAATCCAAAAAAATATAAAAAAACATGTGTGGTTACGCTAGATGGTGGTGGTGACGATACAAATGCCTCTATTTGGATATCTAAAAAAAATAAACTAATTGAAATATATAGAACTAATATTGGAAATTTAGGAAGAATGTATAGATACGTTACACTTATGCTTGGAATGAAGCCCACCGAACATGAATTTAAGGTCATGGGTTTAGCTGGTTATGCCCTAAGTAAAAATAATTATTACAAGAAAGCTCTAAAAGTTTTTAAAGACACAATCACAATCTCAGGTATAAAATTTAAATACAAAATAAAACCGAAAGATAATTATTTTTATTTTAGAACAAAACTAAAAGAGGAAAGGTTTGATACTATAAGTTATGCAATTCAAAAATATCTTGAAGACATTCTTGTAACTTGGTTTTCTAACATATCTAAAAAATTAAAAGTAAAAAATTTTATATTTTCAGGTGGTGTAGCTCAAAATGTAAAAGCTTCAAAAAAAATTTTAGAAAATAATAATATTAATTCGTTATTTATTCCACCTGGGCCTGGAGATGAATCGCTTGCTATCGGATCAGCTTATTGCCATTTTGCAAGATTTAACCTTTATAAAAATAAAATTTCTAACATGGAAAATCCTTACGTAGGAATTGCCTTTGCGGAAAAGGACCTTCTCTTTTTAAAAAAAAATAAAAAAATAAAAGTAAAAAAAACTACAGATAGGGAGGTTGCGAAAATTTTAAGTAAGGGTTTTCCAGTAGCTAGATTTTCTCTAAAACCCCATGAGTTTGGTCCTAGAGCATTGGGAAATAGATCCATACTTGCTGATCCCAGATCGCAGGACATAATCAATTACATAAATAAACAAATAAAAGTAAGGGATTTTTGGATGCCTTTCGCACCCAGCGTTCTAGAGGAAGATGCAAAAAAAATAATGAAAGTAATTAAAAACCACAAAAATCATTATATGACCATCTCTTTTGACGTAAAAAAAAAATTTATTAATAAAATTCCCGCCGCAACCCATCCATTTGATAAAACGTGTCGACCGCAGTTTGTAAACAAGAAGATAAATCAGGACTATTATAATCTTATTAAAGAATTTAAAAAAATCACAAAAATTGGTGTTTTGCTAAATACATCCTTTAATTTACATGGCGAACCTATTGTTTTTGAGCCAAAAAATGCTTTAAAATCTTTTTTAAATAGCGGTTTAGAATATCTATATATCGGCAATTATCTAGTAACAAAAAAAAAATAAACAAAACATACAATGTATTTTAACTCAAAAATTAATCCCATTCTATTTATAGCTGAGATTGGTTCAAATCATGAGGGTAATTTTTCTGAGGCAAAAAATATTATTTTAAATGCATGTAAAACTAAAGCTGATGTTATTAAGCTCCAAATTTTTTCAGCTGATAATCTTGTTTCGAAAAAATATGATAAAGAAAGATATAAACATTTTAAAAGACTGGAATTATCAATTGAACAAAACATAAAACTCTGTAAGCTCATTCATTCAAAAAGAAAGAAATGCTCTGCTTCAATTTGGGATGTCGATCAAGTAGACATATTTAATCAATATATAGATTTTTATAAAATAGGGTCTGGGGATATTCATAATTTTGAAATAATAAAAAAAATCATATCGACAAACAAACCTTTGATTATATCAACTGGATTATGCAATTTAACCGATATAAATAAAACATTAAGTTTTATAAATAAAACTAATCCAAATTTTATCAAGCAAGGTAAACTTGCTATTCTGCACTGCAATACTGCTTATCCAACGCCAAAAGATGATAGCTACCTTGGTACCATAAGTTACTTAAAGAAAAAATATAAAATTAAAATTGGTTTTTCAGATCATTCTATTGGGGATGAAGTAATTTCATATGCGTATGTTCTCGGAGCTCAAATTATAGAAAAGCATTTTTCTAATAATGTGAAAAAAAAAACATTTAGAGATCACGCAATATCATTAAATAAAGAAGGAGTAGATAGATTTATAGAAAAAATAAATACAATAAAAAATTATTTTAGAGTAAAATATAAATTAACTGATAGCGAAAAAAATCAAAAAAACTTACGATCCTTTCGAAGATCAATTTATGCGAAAAAAGATATAAATAAAGGAGAGATTTTTTCAAATGATAATATAATTTCATTACGACCACATAATGTAAAATTTAGCTCTTTAAGGTATTATAATTTAATTAAAAAAAAATCTAAAAAAACTTATAAAAAAGGGGACTTAATAAATCAATGATAATAGATCCTATTATTTCTGTTTATATTACTAATAGAAATTATGGAGAATATTTAGAAAATGCAATCAAAAGTGTTTTAAAGCAGTCATTTAAGAATATAGAACTAATTATTATAGATGATGCTTCAAATGATTTGTCTCACAAAATAATAAAAAAATATGAAAACAAAAAATTATGTAGAGCAATTTATAATTTTAATAAAAAAGGTCTCATTAAATCATCTAACATTGCAATTAAAGCAGCAAAAGGAAAATTTATAATTAGGTTAGATGCTGACGACTATTTAGAACCAAACGCACTGTCAATTTTTTATAATAATATTAATAAAGATAATAATATTGCAGTTGTGTACTCAGATTATTATTTAGTTGATAAAAAAAAAAATATATTATCTCTAGAAAAACAAATGACAAGAGCCCGGAGCGTCATGAACGATAAACCTATACTTGCCGCTTGTTGTTTGATTAGAAAAACAGCTCTTTTTTCCGTGAATCTATATGATGAACGATTTCGTAAGCAGGATGGGTATGATATTTGGTATAAACTAATAAATAATTTTAAATTTAAACATATAAACCTGCCACTTTTTTACTATAGAAGACATGAAAACAATTTAACTTCAAATCAAAAAAATTTGTTCAAAACAAGAACAAAAATTTTACAAAAATTTGCTAAAAAGAAAAATAATATTAGTGATTTGAAAATTAATTGTGTCATACCAGTTAGAGGTCCAAATGTGGACAAGACATGTAACTCAATGGAGAAATTGCATAATAAGCCACTGATTTGTTACTGCATTGACGAGGCTTTGAAAGTTAATGAATTTAAGAAAATTATAATAACAACATCTGATACAAAAATTATTAAATTTTTAAAAAAAAAATATAAACGTAAAATTTATTTTCATATTCGAAGTGAAAAATTAGCGAAACAGAATCTAGATTTTAAGGAATCTGTTATTTTGGCAGTGAAAAAATTTAATTCTTCTCCAATAGATATTTTAGCAATAATGACTATAGAAAGTCCTTTTAGAAAATTTTTTTATCTTAAGCAGGCCATTAGTAATTTGGTTTTGCATAATAGCGATTTAGTTATTGGAGCAGTGCCAGACATCGAGCACAATTATTATAAATATGCAAAATCAGGCATCAAATTAATAAGTAATAAAAAAAATCAAACTCTTAAATTAGAAAAAAATATTTTATTAAAAGATTCTGGATCTTTTAGTGTTTATAAATATTCCTCATATATTACTGGAAGTATTAGAAAAATAACAAATGTTATTTTAGATGAAAATGACTCAATTATGATAAAGAATAGTTTAGATTTAAGTGTAGCAAATGCAATAAAGAAAAATAATTAGATTATATGAAATTTTTAATAACTGGTTGTGGAGGATTTATAGGTTTTCATTTATCTCTCTATTTGCTTAAAAATAAAAAAAAAGTATACGGTATTGATACTATAAATAACTATTACAAGAGAGAATTAAAATTAAAAAGACTAAAAATACTAAAAAAATTTAAAAATTTTTATTTTGAAAAAATTGATATAAGTAATAAAAAAAAATTAGATAGTTTTTTTGATAAAAATAATATTGACTATATAGTTAACTTAGCCGCGTATGCAGGCGTCCAATATTCATTAAAAAATCCTGCTATTTATTTTAAAACTAATGAAATTGGTTTTTATAATTTATTAGAAAATGCAAAAAGAAAAAATATTAAAAAAATTTTATTTGCTTCGTCATCCTCAGTTGCCGGAAATAGTAATTCCAATGTTTTTAGTGAATTTGATAATACAGATTCTCCAATATCCTTGTACGCAGCTACAAAAAAAAATAATGAAATATTAGCCCATTTCTATGCAGTTAATTACAAAATTAAAATTATTGGTGTAAGATTTTTTACTGTTTATGGACCTTATGGTAGGCCAGATCTTTCTATATTTAAATTTACTCAAGCAATAAAAAATAATAAAATATTAGAATTATATAATAATGGATATCACTTTAGAGATTTTACTTTTATAAACGATGCAATAAAGTGCTTGGTAAAGTTAATTAATTTAAGAGAATTTCATAAATTAGATCGACAAAATAATGCTTATTTTCAAATTTTTAATTTAGGTGGTGGAGAAAAAATAAAAATTACCACTGTTGTTAAAATTTTAGAAAAATTGTTAAAAAAAAAAGCTGCAGTGAAGAAAGCTCCTATGCGCAAAGGAGATATAGTATTTTCCAGGTCTTCAACAAAAAAACTATACCGAAATATAAAATACTATCCTAAAACAAAAATTCAAAATGGTTTAAAATTATTTGTTGATTGGTTTAAAGATGAGGTTTGATAGCAATATCTTTTTTAATCAATTGTTACTAAATTATATTTAATTTGTATTAGTTTTTTTTATGTCACTAACTACTTCAGTCCAATTGTAGTTCTTTGATCTTTGCAAAATACACTCTTTACATACCCTGTTTGGTTTTTTTGTTAACAAACCCTCTCTTATTTTTTTAATTTTTTCTCCTTGCCAAGCTTCCTCTAAGCTAATTTTTTTTATATTACCAAGTGGCAGACCCAATCCATAAAAATTACAGCATGGTCTTATCTCGCCATCTGCATACAAGTGAAGAGAGTTGAAGGGGTAGGAACATATTGCATTTGGTAAAATTTCATCACCTATTTCAAAGTTTTTCTCAGTATCCCATTTTTCTATCTCTTTAACGGGATTGAAATCAATTTGCTCCTGAATATCTATATAATCTACAATATTTTCCCATTTGCTTTTAAATACTTTTAATTCATCAATATTTTCTTTTTGAACGACATAAGATAGCCTTACCACAGGTAAATCCGTTTTGTATTTTTTTTTAAGTTCTACTAACTTTAGTATGTTATTTTCTACTTTTTTTAGCTCATTTTTAGATCTTATAATTTTATAAGTATCCTCGGTTGCAGCATCAAGGGAAATTACCACCCTAGTTACGCCGGACTCTATTAAAAATTTTGACATTTCTTCATTTAATAAAGTAGCATTAGTGCTAAACATCACATCTAAAAAATTTGCCTGCATAATTTTTGTGACAACTTCCTTAATTCCTTTGTACATTAGTATTTCACTACCCAATCCAATTATTATTGCCGGAGCTTTAAATTTTTTGCATTCATTTAAAAATTTATCTAAATCCTGAATGCTCAAAGTAGATTTTATTTTTTTATGGTGATCTGTATAACACATGATACATTTTAGGTTGCACTTATTGATCATTTCCAAGGTAACAGTAATTGGAAAATCTAATAAACTATAATTATTTTCGTAATTGAGTGAAGCTTCATATTTCTCTCTATACTCTTTAAATTTTATACCTTTGTGTCTCTGAATTATTTCTATTTGATCTTTTGTGGTTATTTTTTCTACGTAAGATGGTTTTGATTTATTGCTCATAATATAATAAATAACAGTAAATTAATTTTAACAAATGTAAAATAAATAATTATATTTCGCAATTTGCGACATACGCAAAACAAAAGTCATTAAATGAATTTATTTAATAAATTAAGCTTATTTCTTCAGAATGTCAAAATGACAAAAAAAGAGAAGAATTTAATGATAAATCAAAATAATTTCGAAAAAAAATCAAAAAAAGATAAAATATGTATGTTTCAAACACCAATGGATTATTATTTTTTGTTAATAAGTAAATCTATTATTTTTGAAAACAAAATAAATTTAAACTTTATTGGTAGCTGGCCTTATTACTTTAAACCATTTAAAAAAAATTCAATTATGTTTTCAGTAGTTAATATATTTAAAAATAAAATATTTTTTTTTTTTTTAAAAAAAAAATGGACAAAAATTTATAAAATTTTAGAAATTAACAAATTATATGATTTTTCTGAATTTAGCTTTCGAGGTTTTGCATTTGCGGTGAAAAATTTTTCTATTATCTTTAATAACATAAATTCTAAAGAAGCATTGTTAAAGATTAAAATAGAAGAAATTTATATTGGCGACTTAGTATATGATACTTATATTAGGTATAGACAGGTTCCCACAGTAGATATTTATGATATTTATTTAAAATTTATAATTTTTAAGACACTTATAATTTTCAAGAATATAAAAAATTTTATCAAAGATAAAGAAATTGAATATTATTTTACATCTTACACATCTTATATTAACCATGGACTTATAGCTAGATATTTAGCAAGTAAAAAAATAAAAGTTTATACTTTTCCAAAGCAACATATTCAAAATTTTTGTGAAAAAGTAAATTCAAAAAAATATTATGCCGGAATAAAAAATTCAGATCTCATTTATCAAAAATTTTTAAAAGAAAAAAATAAAAAAAAAATTATATCTCTTGGAAAGGCCAAATTAGAGCTTAGGTTTCAAGGTAAAAAGGAAGAAGGTTCTTCATATATGATTATTCCATCATATAAAAAAAATAATTTTGAAAAAAAAAATTTTTTGCACGATGGAGTGCTATTTTTGCATGATTTTTATGATGCTCCAAGGGAGGCGGGAATAAAAATGTTTAATGATTATTATGAATGGACAGAATTTGTAATTAAAGTAATAGTTAATAATCAATTAAATATTGCCGTAAAATTTCATCCAAATTCCAAGCCAGAAAGTATAAAATTTAACGATTTTTTAAAAAAAAAATATCGCAATATAACTTTTCTAAGTAAAGATTATTCAAATATTAACATTTTCAAATCTAAAAAATTTAAAGTAGGAATTTCTGTTTCTGGATCTGTCCTTTATGAGTTATTGTATTTTAGCAAAGTTCCTCTGTATCTAACAAAGAATTTAGTTAGTCCGCTTAATATAATTCCAATGGCAAAAACAAAAAAAGAATATGAAAATCTTATTATAAATTTTAAAAAAATTAAAATAAAAAAAAAATACAAAGATATTATGATGGGAATGTATTTTTTGCTTTTGAATGATGACAAAAGTGATTTGAATTGTGAAATTGCAAAAAAAATAAAACTAAAAGATTTAGATTCAAATAATTCCAGTAATTTAGAATTTTTTAATAATGAATTAAAAAAAGAAATATTAAAAAAAAAATATTTTTAATATTTTACTTATTCATTTTTTAAATAGAAAATTAAAATTTAGTTTATTTTTATATAATTCTTTTCAAGAAATAGTTTTAAATCTTTGTTATTTGATTTAAGATATTTAACCTCATTATACAAATCATAGTTTAAATAAAATTGAAGCATAGCTATTTTGTAGTTAAGCTTTTTTTTGTTTATAATTGTATGTTTTAATGCAAAAACACTATCACATTCATTAATAGTATTATGTTTATATAATTTGTTATTAAAATCAAAAGCTTTAAATTTTAATAATTCAAATCCTTTTTTTTCAAGAAATATACTTAACTCATTAAACTTAGAACCATCCTTATAGATCGGCTCTGATAATAAAGAGCTTTCTATTTCCAGACCGCAAATTTGTTTTTTTTTAAAAAAACTTTCTAATCCTTTCAATAGACTAGACTCATAACCTTGAATATCTATTTTGATAAATATTGGAATATCTTTTAATTTAGAGTAATTTTCTATAACTTCTTTAATTGATTTTGTGGCAATTTTTTTTTTTTTAAGTGGAAAAAAATAATCATAATCAATTCTATGCGCAATATTTTCGCTTATATTTATTTTTTTTAAACTTGATCCTGTTTTTTGATTTGTTTCATAAAAATATAATTTACCTCCGCGATTACTTAATGCGAATTTTTCTATGATTAACTTAGACTTCCACATCCAGTTTTTTAAATAATCTAATCCAGATTTACTTGGGTCAGATGCTATCCAAATTGTTTTTTTTGAATTTAAGAAAGTTAACCATTTTGTGTGCTCAAAAACTGCAGCTCCAATATCTAGGCAGATTATGTGAGCTCCATTAGCGGAGATCAGACGTTTTAAATTATTGCTTTTAATAAAGTATTTTATTTTTCTTAAATATATATTTCTTTTAATATTTGATAATATACGAAACATCATATTTTTTTTGCAATTATAATATCTTGGTCAATGCCTTCTTGTTTTTTTTTTACATTTCTCCAACTTCCTTTAATGATATTCGTAATTTTTAAACCATTCTTTTCATACAACTCATAAATGTGGTGAATTTTGTATGCAGTGTTTAATAATGGATTTTTCTTAGAATAAGTTAAGAAATATCCAAAATCATATTTTAAATATCTGTCACTTAGGCCGGCATTCATAAGATATAAACTTTCGGGATCAATGATGTGACATGTGTTTATAGATACTCCATCTGTCGAAATTGTTTGTGATATAAATTTAAGAAAATTTGAAAATGCCTCGGGTGTCATGTGTGTTATAACACTACTTGACCATTGAATGTCTGCTAAGTAATCGAATGGAATTTTATAATTGGTCTCTTGACCATTGCTAGAGTAATTAGTTGCCTTTTCAAGTGAGGCTTTATTACTAAATTTTTTAAAATCACCAATGTAATCAATATTCTCATTTGCATCATGAAATAAAAAATAATTTTCAGGATATTTATAATATTTAGTCTTGTTATACTCTATTGCGTCTTTTCTAATATCTATCCCAACATATGAGCATATTGGCTTATCACTATTTTTTTTTTTTGTTATATTTTCCCAGTTATCTCTATAAATTTTAGCAGCTAAACACATGGGTGCAAAACCACAGCCCAAATCTAAAATTCTCGGAAAATTATTATTTTTAATTTGAAAATTTTCTAAACATAGGGGTAAAACATAGTATAAATATTTATGTAAAAATTCGTTTTCGTAATTTTGTAATTTATCATAAAAAAAATTATAATTAATTTTTTTATTTGGTAAAAGCTCTTTAATCAGTTTTTTTTTTAACAATTGATTTTGAGTTTGAAAAAAAAACTTATTTTTAAATTTATCAAAATAATTCATTTAAATTTTCAATTAAAAAATTTATTTATTTTTCTTATTATTTTATGAAATATATTAATTTTTTCCCCAAAAGTAATTTGTAACACTAATCTTGAATTTTGTTTTATACAACCTCCGCGATGAAACAATCTAGATCCATCAAAGACTACAAACAAACCTTTTTTTCCGATCATGAAATTTTCTTTTTCTAGAAAATTTTTTTCCAATTTAGAATTTTTCTTTACGTACCAACCTAGATGGCTATCAAAAAAAATATTTTTTGGTATTTTGCTTATATTATATAATTTCTTGGAAGATTCATTTAATCTACTAGGTTCATTTTTATAAATTTGGTAAAATTTGGAATTTTTATTTATTCCAATATTCATATGTATTCTTCCAAATATATTTTGGAAAAAATTAAGTTGGAGTTCCTCATACAATTTTGGGTAGAAACTAGTTGGTCCATTATCAATTTCTACATCACTTAGGTAGCAAATAGCTTTTGGACATATTAAGCTTTGATCAATATGAGCATAAATAGTATCTGATGAAATCAAATTATCTTTGCTAGCTTTCCACCATGTAGATTTAGGAGTACTAAGTTCTATTGCACAACCTATAACTTTAAATTTTATTCCAATATATTCCGAAACAGTATTGTTAACACCATTTTGATCAAATTCTTTATTTAAAATTTTAATAATTTTCTTTATATTGAATCCAGTATTAACAGTCAGGTGTTCTCTACTACACAAATTTTTTGAAATATTATATTCAAACTTTTTTTTATACTTATTAGTAATATTAAGAATTTTATTTAAAGTATTTGATTGTAAATTTCCAAAAAAAAATTTTTTTTGATATAATACATTTTCTAAATTTATTTCTTTGCCTCCATTCTTTAAAAAAAATTTTTTGTATTCAAAAAGTTCTAATTTAAATAACTTCTTTAGTTCATGAATATAAAATAAAAAATTTTGGTCAGTTGATTTATTTTTTAAACTAGTAAATATTATTTTTGCTGTGTTATATAAACTATCAAAACTTCTTTCAATGTCTTCTTTTTCTAGTTTTCTATAATTATTAAATAAATCTTTACCGATTTTATCAAACTTATCTATTTCATTATTCAAATTGTCATTTGAATTTTTGCAAATTTCGGCAAATACTGTGTCTTTTATAAAATCTTTTTTGTCTAATTCATTCAACATTTAAATAGTATATACTAACTTTATATTTTTAATAAACATATATAATTAATATATAAAAATTTAATTTAAATGAATGAAATTTATTTTATAATAAAATATCTACCAACAAAACTAAGATTAAATTTATTTTTAGTTTTATTTTTATCCTTGGCTAATTCAATTTTGGAAGTTGTTGGAATTGGTATGTTAATACCTCTTTTTGAGATAGTTAGAAATTTTGATAATTTTTCTAGTTATCTAGTGAATAATTTTAATTTTTTAAATTTTATAAAAAATTTTGATCAAATTGAAATTTTAAAATTTTCTTTAATCTTTTTTTTGTTAATTTTATTCATTAAATATTTAAACTATTTGTATCTTAATAGAATTGCTATAAATTTTTCCGCAAAAGTTAAAGTTTTTTTATCATCAAGAATTTTCTATTTTTATTCAAAAAAAAATTATCTTTTTTTTAAGAATAAAAATTCTTCACTAATAATCAGAGATTTATTAATTGAAGTAACAGAATTTTGTGACAGATTTATTTTGTCAGGACTTAATCTAGTAATCGAATTTTTAATAATTCTATTTGTAGCTTTTTTTTTATTATACAAAGAAACAACTATGGTTTTTATTTTAATAATTTACCTTATACCATTTTGTTATTTATTTTTTTTATTTACAAAGGGTAAAATTAATAAAGCTGCATCTATTAGAAATCAGTTAGATGAAAGAAAACTTTTTATATTAAAAAATTATTTAAATAATATTAAAGTTATAAAAACACAAAATAAGGAACTTTTTTTTCTTGATTCATTTAAAAAATATATAGCTAATTTTGAGTTTTCCTTTGCAAATTTTAATTTTATTCAAATTATTTCTAGACCCTTTTTTGAATTTGTGGGTTTGTTATTTATTTTTTTATGGATAATTTTTAGTATTAATAGCGAAAATCATTTAGAAGATATATTTTTATCTTTTAGTATTTTAGTTGCAGCTTGTATTAGAGTTCTTCCTTGCATTAACAGAGTCGCTTACAATTGGGGACAATTACAATTTTCAAAGCCATCAAGAAAAATTATTATTCATGAGTTAAATAATACAGAAGAAATAAATGAGTCAAACTTTCTATATAAAAAAAATACTTTAACTTTTAATGAAATTTATTTGAAAAACATTTCATTTAAATATCCTAATCAAAATAACGGATTAAACATATTTAGTGATTTGAATTTAGAAATAAGAAAAGGTGAAAAAATTTGTTTGCTTGGAGAATCTGGATCAGGAAAAACAACTCTAATTGAAATAATTTCTGGTTTGATAAAGCCAACCAATGGTTCTATAATTATAGATAAGAATTATATATTTGACAGTACAAAAGAGAGATTCAATTTAACATATATTCCTCAAGAGCTTGTGTTAATGGATGGATCAGTAGCTAACAACATATGTTTGGGAGAAAAAGTAAATCAAAAAAAATTAAAAGAAGCATTAAAGTTATCCTTAGCTGAAAATTTTTTAAACAATGAGCTTAGTTTTTCAGATGAAGTTGGTGAAGCAGGCAAAAAGTTTTCTGGAGGCCAAAGACAAAGAATTAATTTAGCAAGATCATTTTACGAAAATAGTGACTTTGTTGTATTTGACGAATCGGTAAATGCAATCGATCAGAAGATGAAATTAATTTTAGTTGAAAATATTTTTTCATATTTTGAAAAAAAAACGATTATTTTTGCTTTGCACGACAAAAGCTTTTTGCAAAAATTTGATAAAGTTTATGAATTAAAAAATGGACAATTGCAGAAACTCTGAATCATGAAAAATAAAATACCTGTAGTTATAGTATTATATAATCGACCAATACACACTCTAAAACTTTTTCAAAGTATTTTAGATACTAAAAAATTTAACAACTTCTCTTTTTTTGCATATTGTGATGGTCCAAGGAATAGTTCAGATCAAGCAAATATTGATGAAATAAAAAAAATTCTTAAAAATTTTAAAAGCAAATTAAATTTAAAATATTTTTTGCGAAAAAAAAATATAGGACTTATAAAAAATATAACTAAATCTATAAATTCAGTTTTGAAAAAATATGATAGTATAATTGTACTTGAGGATGATTTAATTTTAAATAAAAATTTTTTTATATTTATGCAAAAAGCAATGAGGAAATTTAGTAAATCTAAAAAAATATTCCAAATATCTGGCTACTCATATCCAGTTAACAATAATAAAAATCACTATTTCTTATCTCTGTCTTCCTGTTGGGGCTGGGGAATAACAAAAAAAAATTGGTATAATTTTTTAAAGTTTTTTAATGATAAAGAGTTATTATTTGATAGTTATAAAAAAATAAATCAATCAAAAATTTTAAGACAGAGTTTTAATTACAATAATACTTATGATTATTTCTCTATGTTAAAAAATTTTTTTAATAGAAAGGTAAATTCTTGGGGGATTATATTTTATCTATATTTATTTATAAATAAAAAGTTAACAGTTTTTCCAAGTTCAAGTTTAGTTCAAAACAATGGTTTTGATGGTTCTGGAAATCATAAGTCAAAAAATAATTTATTTAATAGTGAATTCAAAAATATAAAATTGAAAAATTTTCCCAATAAAATAGTTGAAAATTCAACTCATAGATTAAAAGTTGAAAACTTTTTTAAAAAAAACCTATCCTTGTATGCTAAAATTAAAAATAGAATTTATGAGAAAATTACTTAAAAAACTTACACCACCTATTATCTTAGATGTTTATAGAGAAATTTATATTAAAGCTCTAATTTATGTTAATAAAAAGATGCTAGATAAAAATAAACAAGATATTAAAATTTACGATACAAAACTTACTGCTGATAAATTGAATGAATGGGGAAAGGGTACTACATGGAATGAAATTCAAATGTTTTTTGTAGCAAAAAAAGGTAAAATTCTAGATTTAGCCTGTGGAACTGGTCTGAATATTTTGGACTTAAAAAAAATAAATCCTGAAGCTGAAATTTATGGTTGTGACATATCTCAGAATTTAATTGAAATATGTCTTGAAAATGGAATTGATAAAAATAAGTTATTATGCGCTGATGCTAATGACATTCAATTTGAAGAAAATTTTTTTAATTATTCTTATTCTATTGGTTCGTTAGAGCACTTTACAGTACAAGGCATAGAGGATGTGATAAAAAAATTACATTTTATCACAAAAAAATATTCTGTGCATATGATGCCAGTATCAAAAAAAAATATTGATGAAGGGTGGATGAAAACTTATCAAACTTTTCATAATAATAGTGTTGATTGGTGGATTAATAAGTTTAAAAAAAATTTCTCCAAAGTTGATGTGATTGATTCATCATGGCACGATCATATTTCAGTTGGTAAATGGTTTGTGTGTCACAAATAATTGATGCTTTATTTTATAGTCAAAATATTAAATAAAATAAAAAGCTTTGTAGCTAAATTGAAGATTGATAAACTTGGTAAAAATTCAATTGTTCAATGCTTTGTATTTAAAAGAGACAAATCAAGTAAAATTTTTATCGGTAACAACTGTTTAATAAATGGAAGACTTGTTACAGAATATAAAGATAGTGAAATTGAAATTAAAAATAATGTTTTTATTGGGGGAAATACTATTTTAGATTGTTTAAGTAAAATTTTTATAGATGATAATGCGCTCATATCTTATGAATGTATTCTCGCAGATCATGACAGTCACTCTATTGAAAGTGACAAAAGAAAAAATGATCTTGCACGATTTAAACAAAACCAGATGATTTGGAGCGATGTTTCAACAAAACCGATTAATATTCATAAAAATGCTTGGATTGGAACAAGATCTATTATTCTTAAAGGAGTAACTATTGGAGAAGGTGCAATTGTTGCAGCGGGAAGTGTTGTTACAAAAGATGTTCCAGATTATACTCTAGTTGCAGGTAATCCAGCAATCGTTAAAAAAAAACTAAAATAATGTTATCAAAAAAAAAATTAGTATGCAGTTTATGAAAAAATTATGTGCAAATTATTAGACCATGATTTACAAATGGTAGTCAAAAACTATTAAACATTTTGAATGATAGTATTGACCAGTGGTTTGCTAAGTTTAAATATAACATAATTTTTTGGAATAATTTATTTCAAATGAAAATTTTTTTTTGTTCAATTTATAATTAATGAAAAATATCATAGAAAAATTATTTTTTAGAATTAAAGTTATATTTTCATCTATTTTTGATCCATATTGTAATTTACATTGGTCGCAAGAAGGAGAAGATATTTTACTAAAAAGAATTTTTAATAATAAAAAAAATGGTTTTTATGTTGATGTTGGGGCTCATCATTCTCAAAGATTTTCTAATACTTATAAACTTTATAACGAAAATAACTGGAATGGAATTAACATCGATCCAAATTTAAACTCTTATCAAAATTTACAAAAAAATAGAAAAAGAGATATTAATATTTGTTGTGGAATTTCCAATAAAGAAGAAATTTTGAAATTTTATTTATTTCAAGAAAGTGCCATCAGTACATTTTCTGTTAAAAAAAAAAATCAACTCAAAAATAATTTTAAATTTAAAGTAGTAAAAAAGGTTCCTTGTAAGAGATTAGATTTTTTTTTAGATAAATATATCGAAAGTTCTCGTACAATAGATTTGTTGACTATTGATGCTGAAGGATATGATTTAAAGGTTTTGCAATCTAATAACTGGAAAAAGTACATACCAACTTATATAATAATTGAAATTGAATCTACTACTCTGGATAAAATTAATAAACATCCCGTATCAAAGTTTTTAAAAAAAAAAAAATACGATTTATATGCCAAATTACATAAATCAATAATTTTTAAGATTAGATAATAAAAAGATTAAATTATTGAAAATTTATTAAGCATTTTAAACATATTTCATTTGAAAAGCGTCATGAGGTGGAAAGAGATAAATACAATAAAATTTCTTTTATAAAAAAGATGCTTGAATAGACACTAAGTTAATTATTTTTTAAAGGATTAATTATTGAAAATATGTAATTATTTCAGCGGGAAGCGTTGTAACACAACCTATTCCAGACTATACTTAAATACAATTAATTTAGTAATCATAAAGAAACAACTATAATAATGGTATTAAAGAAACATGAATTAATCGTATATAAAAAGAAGCATTATGCTGAGATTATCAGGTCATCATTTACCAAAAAAGAAACGACTTTTTTATCACCAGACAAATCTTCATTTCAGTTTGGAATACTAGCTCACAAAAAGGGTTTTAAAGAGCCGCCTCACTATCACAGACCATTTAAAAGAACAATTAAAGACTTGCAGCAAATGTTTGTTGTGCAAAAAGGAAAAGTGCAAGTTGATTTATTCTCTGATACAAAAAAACTTATTAGAAAAATAATATTAAAAAAAGGTGATGCTATAGTTTTGATTCACGGAATTCATGCCATTACAGTATTAGAAGATATGCAATGTATTAGTGTCAAACAAGGACCTTTTCTTGGAGCTGAGTTTGATAAAGTTTTTGTTAAAATGAAAAAATAAATGATACCTGTTTTTGAGCCTGTATTAAAAAAAAAGGATATAAAAGCTGCTTATCAAACTATTCAAAAAGGTGAAATTTCAGGAACATTTGCAAAGAGTATTGTAGATTTAGAAAAAAATTTTGCGAAATTTAACAAAACAAAATATGCTGTGAGTGTTTCAAGTGGAACGACAGCCCTTCACTTAGTCATAGCATGTTTAAATTTACCAAAAAATAGTGAGGTTATAGTTAGCTCAACAACAAATATTGCGTCTGCATTGGCAGTGACTCATAATAATCTAATTCCAAAATTTATCGACTCTAAAATGGATACTTGGAATATAGATGAAAATTTAATTGAAAGACAAATTACAAAAAAAACAAAAGCTATAATAGTTGTTCATTTTTTAGGTAATCCTTGCAACTTAGATAAAATAGTAAAAATTGCAAAGAAACATAAACTTTATCTTATTGAAGATTGTGCTGAAGCGCATGGCGCGACCTATAAAAATAAAATGGTTGGAAGTTTTGGTATTGCTGGATGTTACAGTTTTTATGCCAACAAGATTATATCTTCAGGTGAAGGTGGCATTATAACAACAAGTAACAAAAATTTTTATGAAAAGTTAAAATTATATAAGAATTTAGGTTTTACAAAACCAAGATTTAAACACTTTGTACAAGGATACAATTTTAGAATGACAGGTATGCAAGCTGCTATTGCAAATAGCCAACTCTCTTATATAGATGAAATCATTAAGAAAAAAATATTGATACAAAAAACCTATGAGAAATTTTTAAAAAGTTCAAATGTTCAATTTTTAAAATTAGAAAACAACACAAAATGTGTTTTTTGGATGGTTGGAATATTACTTTCTGATAAAATAAAATTATCAAGTCAAAATTTACAATTAAAATTAAGGAAAGATAATATTGATACTAGAAGCTTTTTTATGTCAATGAATGAACAGCCTTGTTTTAAAAAATATAAATCTAAATTTAAAACATCAGTGAGCAATAAATTATGGAATAAAGGCTTATATCTACCATCAAGCCACAATTTAAATGTTAAACAAATAGAGTCTATTTGTAAGAAAGTTCTTAAATATATTGGTTAAATTCCTTAAAGGACTTGATTAGAGTAATAAATTAGTCAAAAGAATAACTAATAAAAAATTTTTAAATTTAATAGATATGGTTTTAGACATAAAAAAAGTCATAAAAGATTATAATTTCATTTATTTTCTATTACTATCTTTCTGCCTTGGTAGTTTTTTTATAAATTTATCAACGGCAATCTGTCTAATAATTTTTGCAATTAGATATAATACGATAAAAGTTTATATTCATGAGTTTAAAATAATATTTTATTTATTAATTACATTTTGGATCATTTTTTTTACTTCAACAATCATTAATAGCTCAAATGATATTAAAGTTATTTTAAAATCTTTCGCTTATTTACGATTTATTATTTTACCTTTTGTTATTATTTATATGATGGACCGAATTGACAGAAAAAAATTTATTATTTTTTTAAATTTAATTATCATTTTTTTAATTTTAGATATTTTTTTTCAATTTTATTTTAAAGTTGACTTTTTTGGATACAGACTAGAAGAATTGGGAAACCCTCGAATGGATAGAATTTCAGGTTTTTTTGGTTATGAATTAATTGCAGGTACCTACCTTTCTTTGTTTGGATTTCTTGCATTATTTTTACTAAAGGAAGTAGATATATTTGATAAAAAAAAATACTTATATTTTATTTATTTTATATTTTTAATTTCAGCAATTTTAGTTACCGGTGATAGAGTGGGTTTATTATTTATTTTTGGTATTTTATTATTCAACTTAATATTTAATAATAATTTAAGAAAATATTTTTTATTATTTTTTTTAACTTTTTCCATTCTAGGTACAGCTGTTATTAAAAATAATGAGAAGCTTTATGAACGATATATTGATAAATTTGCCCCAGTAAAAAATACTAAAATATTCACCAAACCATCTTTTGATGGTATTATAAATAGTCCGTGGGTATCTCATTATTTAGTTTCATGGGTAATGGTAAAAGAAAAACCTTTATTAGGTTTTGGTAATCGTGGATTTAGAAAATATTGCGGCGAGTTCATAGATAAAGAGCAAATCTCTACTTATAAAAGAAAGTGCACAACTCACCCTCATAATACTTATTTTGAAATTTTAGTTGAGACAGGATTAATCGGATTTGTTGTTTTTGTATTTTTTAATTTAAGTATTTTTATAAGAGTTTTAAAAATATCAAATCAAAATGTATTTTTAATTTATTCTGTTATCTTTACAATTTTAAATCCTTTAAGGCCCTCTGGTAGTTTTTTTACAACTTGGACAGGAGGAATTTTTTGGGTCATACTTGGAATTTTATTGTTTTATATGTCTAAACAATTGTATCCAAGCAAAACAAAGGATTAAACTTTATAATTCTTAGAAATAAAAAATACATAAAAATTATGAACTTGTTTAATTTTAAGATTTACTCAAAAAAATAAAAAATTGTGATTAAAACATTTAATAATAAAAGTTCTAAACTTGGCGTTTTTTTAAGCTACAGGTCTCCAGAAGAGGGAGGTGGATTTACAATTACAGATGATATTTTAAATTCAATTTTAACAAGCAATATAGTTAAAAAACATATTAATTTTATTATTTTGAATGATAAAAATCAGATTTTAAAAAAGAAAATTATTAAAGCAGGTTTTCGATGTTATGATCTTAAAGACAATCATTTGTTATTAAAAATCAAAAGTTTTGTTTTTTCATTATTTCCATTTTTACTAAAAATTTATAATTTTTTTAATTTCAATCAGTATTTAAATTTGCAAAAAAAAAACAAAATTAACATTGTTTGGTTTTTATCTGCCGAATATTATTATCCATTATTTTCAAAATATGTATCTACTGTATGGGACTTGCAGCATATTACCCACCACAAATTTCCTGAAACTGGAAGCTTTTTTAGAAAAATATACAGAAAGCATGTAATTAAAAATTTTTTACAAAAATCATATAAAATAATTACAGGATCAACTGTGTTGATTAAAATTATTAAAAAAAAATATAGTATAAATAGAAATAAAATAATTTATAACCAACACCCAACTCCCTTCATTTTTATCAAAAAACCTAAAGAAAGAAAAAAAGTTAGTTTTAAAAATTATTTTTTATATCCAGCTAATTTTTGGCAACATAAGAATCATTTAAATTTAATTAAAGGTTTTAACTATTTTAATAAAAAGAATAATTACAAATATAGCTTAGTTTTAGTTGGAGATATCAAAGATAAAGGACACTTTAATATAATAAAAAATAAATTAACTGATAATTTATTTAAAAACGTAATTATTTTAAATTTTGTAAATTTAAATAAATTAATCAATTTATATGATTACTCTTTGGCTCTTGTCTACAGTTCCTTTGCTGGACCGGAAAACTTACCTCCATTAGAAGCTATGGCTAGAAAAAAAAAACTAATATGTTCTAATTATCCTGGAGCAAAAGAACAATTAAAAAATATTCCTCATTACTTTGACCCATATAATTTTAAATCAATTGCAAATGCTTTTGATAAATTTATTTCATCTAAAAATGATAAAAAATACTTTGTAAGATTAACTAAAAATTATGTTAAAAAAGTATTAGATGAAATATAAATTGAATAATCAGTTAAAAAAAATATTTATATTTTTTTGGAATTTTCTCACAAAACTTAATTATATTATTTATAAAAATCAAAAAAAAAAATTTGAATTTAATTTTCATCTTTATAATTTAAAAAAAATAAAAATTCTAATCATTAAACCTTTTTATTATTCTGATCTATATTCTTCAAATATAAAGAATGAAATTGAAATGATTGACTCATCTCGTTATAGAATGGGACCTATAGGTCTAATTCTAAATTTTGATACTGAAATCGTTATTTCGCAATATAGAAATGATAAGAAATTAAATTTTGATGATATCAAAGTTAAAAATAGAGAAAGTTATTTGCGTTTACAATATGAAGAGGCTATTGATTTTCATACTTTTAATTTTAATAAATATGATTGGATTATATCAATAAAAGACTCAGTACCATCAAGCATTATCAGCCAACATCCAGATATTTTATGGTCAAAACTTTATGAAGATCATCGTGAAACTGGCTATTTAAATGAAAATTATTTTGGAAATCATAAATATGATTTAACATTAGATACCACACAGGGATTTACGCCTTATAATTTTTTAAAAAATGATAAGTCAATCAGCTTTCCATACTCTTTTAGTAATACTGATTCATTATCACAAATGAAATTTGAAAAGAGAAAAGAAGAGCAGTTAGTTATGGAAATTTACCAGCCAAATAATTTATCCTTCGAAACCATTGAACAAATCAATGTCTTTAAGACAAAGGGAAGTCTAAAAACTTTGGATTATTTACGTCTTTTAGCAAATTCCAAATTTTTTTATTGTCCAATTTATGAACTACCTAGATGGGGTAATTCTATAATAGAAGCTGCCACATTTAATTGTCTAGTAATTGGAAATCCTAATTGTTTTTGGAATAGTCTTATAATTCAAAAAGAATGTGTAGCAAAAAATCATAATGAAGGTTTAAAAATTATTACAAAATTTCAAAAAGACAAAATTTTTTTCAATGAAGTTTTACAAAGACAAAACCAAACATTAAATCAAATTAATTATAACCTACCATTAAATAATATTATAAATCTAACAAAGAAAAAATTAAAAAATAAAAAAATTTTACGTTTTTTTTAATTTCATTATTATGAAAAAATAAAATAAACCACCAAGTATTATCGAGAGTTGAACTCCAATTATATAATATAACATCATAGGCAATATCATCAATAATAAATAGATTAATAATGATTGATATAGCGAATATTTTTTTATTAAAAAATGATGAAGATGATTCCTGTCAGGTAAAAAAGGATTTTTTTTGTTTTTTAATCTTACAAAAACCAATCTGATCATATCAAGACCTGGAATCATAAATATTAAAAAAATATTTTCGTATGAAATGGAATTGCTATTATTAAAAATATAAATTGTAGTAAAAGCTATAAAAGAACTTAAAAATAATGTTCCACTATCTCCTATAAAATAATTTCCTTTTAAGATAAAAAAACTATTGATAAGTAAACAAATAATTAAAAAAACAATAATAGGAATTATAGATTGACTAAGCAAAAGTAGTGATCCAAGCCACACTATAGCAATATAACTTGAAAGTGCATTTATTCCGTCAGTAAAATTAAATGTATTAATAAGTATAATAATACATATTATCGTTAAGATCATACTATGAAATTTGATTAGAGGTTTATGAATTTCAAATGTTTCCAAGTAAATTGAATTAATTAAAAATTCTTCTTTAAAAAACAAAAAAATAGCAGAAATAAATATTGTTAATAAAAATCGGTTTTTATATTCAATGTTATATTTGTCATCAATCAACCCTACAATAAAGAAAAACATACTTATTAAAAAAATATAGATAAAAAAAACATTCTTTTCAGAACAAAATATAGAGTAAACTAACAATGAAAGAATTAATGGAAAAGAGCCAATAAGCGGTGTAGTTTGACCATGAAATTTTCTATTATTGTCAGGAAAGTCGAGCAATCCTAATAAATTTGAGATTTTATGACGATAGATGTTATTAATGGCAATAAAAATAATAGATAAAAATATACAAATTACTAAGTTATTTATTATTTGCATTAATAATAATGAGATATCTTAATTTTAGAATACAAACAATTTTTAAAGTTTAAAAGTTTATAAGTTGGTTTAATTTTTTGAATTCCTAAGGTAATGGTAAAAATTACAGTTATTACAGTAGTAAAAAATAATCGCGCTGGAATAGAGAAAACTATTAAAAGCGTTTTAAGTCAAACGCAGGAACAAATCGAACATATTGTTGTTGACGGAATGTCAAACGATGGAACTTCAGAAATAATATCTAAATATAAAAAAAAATTAAAACACATTAGAGAGCATGATGATGGGATTTATCAGGCTATTAATAAAGGCATCAAAGCCGCACGAGGAGAGTATATCGGACTATTACATTCTGGTGATGAATATTTAAATGAACATTCATTGCATAGAGCAATTCATTTTATAGAAAAAAATAATCTCAATGCCTCATCATCTAATATGCTATATAAAAGTAAAAAAAAATTAATTCGATATTGGAGATTACCAATTAAAAAATTATACAAGTTTAGTGTATTCAAAATTGCTCATCCTACTTTAATTATAAAAAGAAAATTAATTTCTAATCTTGGTTATTCAGAAAGATATTCTATATCGAGTGATGTAGAATTTATGCTAAATTTAAGCAAATTAAGAAATTTAAAATATGGTTACTTTGATCATGATCTACAAATAAATCAATACGGTGGAATTAGCACATCAAAAAAATATATATTTAAAAAATTAAGAGAAGATATCGAAATTTTAAAAAAACATTTTAAATTTTTATATATGTTTTTATTAATTTATAAAATTATAATAAAATTTAAAAGTTTTATTATTACTCCAGTAGAATATGATATTTTATTTTTAAATTATTATTTCTCGGATCAAAATGGAATAGGTGATAAAAGGCACATAGATTTTTTTCAAAGTTTATCGTCTTTAAAAATTAAAACATTAATTTTAGGTTGTAATGATAATCATTTTCAAAGAAATAATAAATATATAAAAAATTATTTTAATAATAGAGTAAATGTAGAAAATATCTCCTCAATAAAATATGAAAATAATTTTAAAAAAAGGGTATTTTCAATTTTGTTTTTTAATTTTAAACTATTATTAAATTATAAAAAATTTAAAAAGTGTAAAAAAATTTTAATAACTGTTCCAGATTACTCATCAGTTTTTATTGCATTCTTTTATTCAAAAATATTTAAAAAAGATTTAATTGTTGAATTTAGAGATGTGTATCCCGAGAATATAAAGCCATATATTAAAAATAGGTTTTTTTATGGAATTGCAAGTTATGTAACTTCAATTTTTGAGCTCATTGCAATAAAGTATTCTAAAATCATAATTTCAAATTTACCATTTTACAACATGCGACTTTCAAATAGTTACAATAGATATATAAATAAATTAGAGATTATTCCAAATTTAAGTAAGTTTAATGGTTTTAATAGAAGCAGAGCCTTTCTTTATGCGGGTAGCCTAAGCTTAGTAAATAATGCTAATGTCATAGATGGTTTTATAAAAAATATAGTTTTTAACAAAAATAAAGTAAAAAAATATTTAATTTCAAAAAAAAAAGTAAATGAATTGAGTCAAAAAAAATTATTATTTAGTATAAAAAAATATGGATTTGGTATTTTTTCATTCAAAAATGTTTATTCGCTTAAATATGGATTAAATCATAAAAAATTAAATTTATATTTTGATAACGGTTTAGTGCCAGTTTTTGTAGGTGATAAAAAATTAAAAAATTATTTTTTTTCACATTTTCCTATATTTTTTATTAAAAATTCTCTTAGTACCAAGATAATTAAACTTGAATTAGAAAAGCTTTTTAATTTTAAAAAAAAATTAGCTTTGAATAAACAAAAAATAAAAAAAAACATATTGAAAATAAATTCTAATACCCAGAAAAAATTAGAAAATATTTTTATATACAACTAATCCTTATGAAAAAAAAAAATGTACTTATTGGTTGCGGAGAGTGGGGAGCTCGACATGCAAAAGTTTTATTTGAATTAAATGAACTTTATGGTGTTTATGATATTGATACAAATAAATCTGAAATTTTATCTAAAAAATTCAACGTTTATCAGTTTAAGTCAATCAACGAAATTATAAAATATCGAAAAGAAATATTGAGCTTATTTATTTGTTCATCAGCCGAAACGCATTATCAAATAATTCTTCAAACATATAAATATTTTGATAATTTTTTTGTAGAAAAACCTCTTGTTCATAAAGTTAAAGATCTTGAAAAAATTAAAAAATTATTGAGTGGAAAAAAAATATTTATTGGACATTTGATGCATTTTCATCCTGCGATTAAAAAAATTGAAACTATTTTAAAGTCAAAAAAACTAGGCCAAATTAAAAGTATAAATCTCAAAAGACACAATCTTGGAAGATATCGAAGCCATGAAAATGTGGTACAAAGCTTTGCACCTCATGATTTTTCAATAATTTTTCGTTTATTTGGATTTCATTATAAAAAATTAAATTATCAATCATTTTCAATTTATAAAAAAAATCATATTGATAAAGCTCAGATTTTTTTTTCAACAAAAAGTAATATTAAAGTCAGTTTAAGTGTTTCATGGACATCATTAATTAAAGAACAAAAAATTACAATTTTTGGTTCTAAAGGAATTTTGGTGTTTTCTGATACTGAAAAAGAATTTAATAAAAAAATTAAAATAACTAAAATCATTAAAAAAAATAATATCTTAAAAAAAACGGGTGAATTGTTTTTGAAATTAAAGTCTAATATGCCTTTAACAGAGCAGGCAAAAAATGTTATAGCTTGTTTTAAGGGTAAAAAACTAACGCTACCTAATAATTTAAATGAAAGTAAGTTTATTTTGGGGATAATAAATAAAATAAAATAAAAATATGTTTTATAAAGACAAAACAGCTATTGTTTCAGAAAAAGCTAAAATAGGTAAAAATACAAAAATTTGGCATTGGACGCATGTTAGAGAAAATTGTTCAATTGGGGAAAATTGTATCATTGGTCAAAATTGTTATATCGCGCCAAAAGTTATTATAGGTAATAATGTTAAAATACAAAATAATGTATCCGTTTATGAAGGTGTTATTATTGAAGATAATGTTTTCATAGGCCCCTCAGTTGTATTTACTAATGTTAAAATGCCAAGATCACAAATTGATCAAAGTAACAATTTTCAAAAAACAATTGTTAAAAAAGGAGTTAGTATTGGGGCTAACTCAACAATCATTTGTGGAAATGAGATTGGGGAAAATACATTTATTGGAGCAGGTTCACTTGTGACTAAAAACGTACCAGCAAATAAATTAGCATATGGATCACCTCTTAAAATTATCAAGGATATATAATTGATACCTTTATTTGACATAAAGCCAAAAAAGTCAGAAATTAAACAATATTTAAATTTATATAAAAAAAATTTATTAAAAGCTGATTTTATCCAAGGACAACAGGTTAAAGAATTAGAAAAAGCCCTCTCTAATTACACAGGTATAAAATACGTACAAACTTGCGCAAATGGAACAGATGCATTGTTTTTAGCATTAAGTGCATTAAAATTAAAAAAAAATAATAAAAAAAAATACGTAATAACAACCCCTCTTAGTTGGATATCAACATCTAATGCTATTATAAATGCAGGTTTTACTCCACTATATGTAGATATTAATAGAAATACTTTTAATTTAGATTTTAAACTTTTAAAAGAGGCGTTAGACAATCATATTAAAAAAATTTTCTGTGTTTTATCAGTAGATTTATTTGGATGCCCGAATGATAATGATAAGATATATAAAATTTGCAAAACTTATAAAGTGCCTTTCATTATTGATGGAGCACAAAGTTTTGGTTCTAAAATTAATAATAAATCATCTTTTATATTTTCAGATATAGCAACTACAAGTTTTTTTCCAACCAAACCACTTGGATGCTTCGGAGATGGAGGTGCAGTTTTTACTAAAAACGAAACAATTTTTAAAAACATTAAATCTTTGAGTTTTAACGGCAAAGGCAAATCAAAAGATAATTTTATATCATCAGGGATCAATTCTAGATTAGATACTTTGCAAGCTACCATTCTCATAAAAAAATTAAAAAATTTAAATAATGATATTCTCAAAAAAAAAAAAATATTTCATTTTTATAAAAAAAATTTAAATAAAAATTTTATAATTCAACAAATAGACAATAATAAATCTTCAGCCTATGCGCTTTGTACTATTTGTATTCAAAGTAGACTAAATAGAAAAAAGATTTTAAGTTATCTAATAAAAAATAAAATATCATCCTCGGTATATTATATGAAATTATTAAATGAACATCATTACATAAAAAATAAATCAAGAACTTTTAAAAATTTAAAAAATTCATATTTCCTAAAAAACAGAATTTTTAGTCTCCCAATGCACAATAGTTTAACAAAATTTAATTTAAAAAAGATTACCTTTTTACTAAATCAATTATGAATATAATTACAGTATCCTTATCAAAAACATTTTCAGATACACGTGTAATGAAATATATAGAATACTATCTAGATAAATCATATTTCGTTACATGCTTTGGTATAGACAGCTATGAAAACAATTTTTTAAAAAAAAAAAATTATTTTAATTATATAAAATTCAATAACAAGCATAATCAAGTTAATAAATTTTCTATTTCTGCTGTTATGATAGTTATATTTTTATTAGCCTTATCTATAACATCATTAATAGGTTTAGAAATCATTCATCTTAATTTAAATATTTTTATTATATTCATACTTATTTTTAGTTTATGTTTTTTTTTTATTTTTTGTTTACATTTTATAATTAAGATTTTTAATTTACTAAACAGAGTAGTAATCTATACAAATCAAATTAAATTTTTTTTAAATAAGGAAAAAAAAAAATTTGAACTTATTCACATC
>Ga0209653_1000320_pt1 | contig 42981 bp, 54 predicted proteins | sample SaaInl6LU_22_DNA_FD_184644 | JGI IMG/M metagenome (GOLD analysis project Ga0209653, IMG submission 184644) | Marine microbial communities from expanding oxygen minimum zones in the Saanich Inlet - ESP_116LU_22_DNA (SPAdes) (version 2) | ecosystem: Environmental > Aquatic > Marine > Intertidal... | reverse complement strand
ATTTAGAAATATCGGGGATTATTGACGAACATACAATTCGAGTTGTTGAGGATATATCTGATTTAGGCTGTTCTTTCGACGATACTGGGAACGTCGTCAGTGAAATTGTGACCACTACGATATCAGTCGAAGAATATGAGACTTTGAATGATAAAACGGGGTACACTGCTACTATATCTGGATACCAGATAGACGATGTTGTGATATCCGTAGATGATTATAATTCTCTCGAAGACAATACTGGTTATACACCGATTATTGAGAATTATACAACTACCACTACTACATATCCCGGTACACAGATATTTGTTCGAGGTCAACGCGTCACGGATTTCCACCACCTGAATAAAGACTATCTATGGACTATTGCAAGTGCAGCTCTCCAAGAGGTTGACAGGCAACAACAAGCCGACAAGTTACGCATCGCAGCACTTGAAACACAGATTACCAACATTTTAACGAGGGTTGAAACACTGGAAAATCCATAGACAACAAACTTCATTCAAGATTCTAAAGTTCCATGTACTTTGACAGCTTAAAAATAAACTCTCCATATAATATAAAATGTCTGGTGGTATCGCCCAACTCGTCGCTGTCGGTGCTCAGGATGTGCACCTCGTCGGTCAGCCCGAAGTCAGCTTTTTCAGGTCGACGTACAAGCGTCACACGAACTTCTCTCAAACTGTCGAGCGTCAGGTCATTCAGGGCAACGTCTCGAACAACGGTATGTCCACCATCCGCTTCGAGCGTAAGGGTGACATGCTCAACTATGTCTACTTCATGCCTATCAAGTCTGACGGTACCCAGTCCAACGTCGTCCCCGACTGGACGACCGCTATTTCCAAGGTGGAGCTTCTCATCGGTGGGCAGGTCATCGACGAGCAGGATTCCTTCTACTCGACCCAGATTGCCCCCACCCTCTCCGCGACCTCCTCCTCCAAGTCGGTCTCTGGTGACCTCTACGGTGGCTCCACCAACGAGCGTTTCTACCCCCTCCGCTTCGCCTTCTGTGAGAACTGGCAGACGGCGCTCCCCCTCATCTCCCTCCAGTACCATGATGTCGAGCTTCGCATCACTTGGGGTTCGGGTGCCTCCACCTACAAGTGGGAGGTGTACGCCAACTACGCGTACCTCGATACCCAGGAGCGTGAGATGTTTGCTGCTGCTCCCCAGAACATGCTCATCACCCAGGTGCAGAAGGCGATTTCCTCGGGCAACAAGATTCAGGAACTCAACTTCAACCATCCCGTCAAGTATCTCGCGGCTGCGAACACCACTGCTGTGAACATCGTGACGGACACCAACAAGGTGAAGCTTCAGATTAACGGTACCGATGTGGCCGACTTCAAGTTTGGTAACCCCAACTTTACTTCGGTTCCCCTTTACTACCACACCTCCCACGGTTCCAGCACCCCAGGTGCCAAGCTGTTCACTTACCCCTTCTGCCTCGATACTGGCAAGCTCCAGCCCACGGGTAACCTCAACTTCTCGCGCCTTGACTCCGCTCGTATCATCAGCGACACGACTGTAAACACTGACGACATCTACGCTGTCAACTACAATGTCCTCCGCATTGAGAATGGTATGGGTGGTCTTTTATATTCTAACTAAATAGTAAACAATGTTTTGGAAGATTGTCTTCCTCCTTGCCATCGTTTTTGTATTGACGTACGATCCTAGCTCCAGGACACTCGAAAAGTTTGTCGGTCAGCCCATGACTGCTCCATCGACAGATAAATCGTGTGAACACGCGCATTACGAAGCCGTCCAGTTCGCTCAGACACCCTACCAATGTCCTCCCCAAGGGAAGACTAAGATGGGTGCTATGATGTAAAATACTTAAAAAGTAAAGCCCCCACTATAGTAATGATTCCCGTAAACCGCGAAACTGTCCTGACTGCTGCCACTATCGTCTGCATTCTTGGTCTCGTGTACCTTTTCAAAGAACTCAATAAGACCAAGGAGGAGATGGGCAACTTCAAGAACTTCTCGGCTCAGGTTGTTCGTCACTTGAGTCCACCACCCCCCATGAAACCTCAACCCGTCCCAGAGAGTGAATCTGAGCCTGAACCCGAACCAGAGCCAGAGCCAGAGGAGGTAAAATCCGAGGAATAAACATATTCCCTTATTGTAACTTGCGAATGCGCAATGAAAAAATACAAAGCAATCGCAATACCTGTGACGTTCGTTGACGATACGCCACGGTTCCTCACTGTGAGGGACTGGAGATTTAAGGATTGGATTTTTGTGACGGGTGGATGTAGGCGGAGAGAGATTTATAACCCCCTTCGATGTGCTTTGAGGGAACTTGAAGAAGAGACTAGGGGTGTGGTTGCCCTCAAGAATGGGGAGTACACCGAGTTTAAGTTTGTAGTCAATGAGAGTCCCACAGTGGAACTCGAGTACAATGTGTTCATCTTTTTCGTGGACTATACGAGGTCTGAACAACAAACACAAATTCAACGTTTCTATGATGAAAAGCGAAAGACGACCCTCAAGAAAATCATGAATCAACCCATCAGGAAGACCCATGACGAGAATGATTACATGAGTTACGATACACTCGAAGAGTTTAACACACGTAAACGATGGAAGCTCATCGTGGACAATGTCCTGAACAACCCAGAGTTTTACGCGTGTATAAGTTCTCCAATTAGAAAAACCTTTTCTATAAAATAATGAAGTCCAAGGCTTTCATTTTACGCCAAATCGGTGAACTCCTGGAAAAGAATCGAGGTCTCTGTGATGAAGAGATTGAGGAGTGGTACAAGGAAAATGAAAATAAGACTGTGTATGAGCTTCTTACGATAAAGAAACACTTAAGTCAAAACCAAGAATTTCAGGACGTCTCCACGATGAGATGGTTTAGAGAATAGATGCCTTATTCAGATATGTTTAAAAACTGGTGTGCAACCCAAGGGTTTAACAATGCATCCAAGCTATCACATGTGCTTATGAACGGGGGTAAACTCTCCGTGCCTTTTGATAGGTTGAATGAATTTTATGAAAAGTATGTGGAAGCAGTGAAGTCTGATGAAAAACTTTACGTCGTGGAGCAGAAGACAGAGACGTATAACTTTTTCGTGGATATCGATTACAAAGCTCCACAATCTCTAGGAATCGATGTTATTCAAGACATCTCCAAGGTTATATGTGACACAGTCAGAATCTATAGTGGGAAAGAATGTCTCATATCCGTGTCACCACCAAAGGTGTCTGGAGTTCTAATCAAAACGGGTATACATCTCAATTGGCCTAATTTCGTGGTTGATCAGAGTTCAGCTGTCGCACTTCGTGAACATATTCTAGTGTCTCTTTCTAAATTTAAAGGTGATATGGATTGGAATGAAATTATTGATTCATCTGTATATGGTGACACACGTAGGAAAACTAAAGGGAGTGGGTTTAGGATGCCATGGTCATTCAAACGAGCAAAACATGAAGCATGTGGTGGTCATGGATGTAAGGATTGTGAAAATGGTAGGGTTGATCAGTTGGCTTATCTCCCAGTTTTTATTTATAACACTGGTTCTCTCGTGAGAATAAGTCAAGAACCAACCGTTGAAATTCTTAAAATGTCAGCCGTTCGAACTAATGCACCCAAGACAGTTTCAGTAGAACCGCCTTCAGTATCCGCACGTGCCAAAGAAAGTTCTTTTTCAGAAGAACAAACGAAGGATGAAATTTATGACGAGGATTTGAAGAACAGAATCGAAACGTTTGTTCGAAAAAATATGGAGGGGCAGAGTGATGCATACATCAAGAAACTTTTCAAACATAAGGAGATGTATTATGCAGCGACGACTTCTAGATATTGTGAAAACGTAAAAAGAAATCACAGTTCGAACCACGTGTGGTTTATAATCAGTGGAAAGTTCATTCTCCAGAAATGTTTCAGTCGACACGAAACTATTATCGGACGTCGGGATGGCTTTTGTGAATACTTTTGTGGTCGCCGACACCAGTTGACGAATGATATCATTGATAAATTATATCCTAAAAAGGAAGTCATCAGTAAGTGTCCAGAAATCAAAAAACCCCAGGAGAAGCCAAAACCCACGACTAACGTCAAACCTCAACTCGAGGCTTTCATAAACAAATTCATGAAAGCTGACCAGGACACGGGGATTGTGACCACAACAAACAAGAGTGGAGTGATGACACTACTCACGACATCTAACTTTTGTGAAACAATTGGAGATAGACACGAAGATAAACTCATGTCTTACGTCATCAAGAAGAATCAAATTACACAAAAATGCCCTGTTTGCACACGTTCAAAGGCGAGAACGCATGTTTTGCCTCAAAGCATTGTAAAGGTACTTAAACAGTAGTGTACTTAAAAACCCAAAATGATTACTCGTTCAGGACGTAAGATAAAGAAACCTGCGGCGTTCGTGCCTACAGAGGATGTCGTAAATGATGATTATGGTGATGATGAGCATGATACTGACTTTGATTCCGACCTCGACACTGATGATGAGGAATATAGCTCTGAGGAGGATGAGGACGACGAGGAAGACATGGATGAGAATGGAAATCTCAAGGATTTCATCGTCGATGATGAGAGTGAGTCAGAAGATGCTTAAAAAAAACAAATTCTATATTAGAAAATGGAATCTGAGATAGGTAATCCCATTGAATACAACCCCACTCTCGACCCTTTAAATCAGGACAAGATGGAAGAAGAGCAACCAGAACCACAACAACCCTACTATATGGACTATCCACCTCCACCTCCACCTCCATCCCAAGAGTCAGAGAAGTTTGATTTTTCCAAGGTTGAAAAGTCTACTTGGATTATCGCCTTTGGTGTATTCCTTTTAGGCTTTTTTATGGGGAAAACCATGCAACCAGTGATTCTCAGGTACACCTGAGTAGGCGACAAATGTTCCAATGTCCCCATATATAGGTTCAATTTTCCCAGTCTCGTCACGATGAATCAGTGGTGAAGGATATACTGGGTGAATAAATGCGTCGCGCGTATCCTCGATAAATCCAGCAGTCGTAGAAGCTTCAGGCTCAGAAACTGTTTTGTTTTTTAAATTATACCCTGGTTTAAAAAACAAAATAAAGAAGGCACCGACCAAAAGTATTGTGACGACGATTCCTAACATTTCAGTTTACTGTACACGTACATTTTTTCTAAAGGTGAAGTTTTAGAGAAAATGGGTATGTAGTGTTTTATTTCATTTTATTTATTAGTTCTCTCCCTCCTCCTCTTCCTCTTCCTCCTTCACATCCTCAAGCTTAGCCTCAGCCTCGCGCTTCTTGCGACGCTCTTCAACCTCCGCAGCAACGATGGCGTCAGCCTCCTTGACAAGCTCCTCCATGGGGGTGTCAGGCTTCTCCTTCTTGAGACGCTCAAGAACCTCGGCGGGGTGAGAAATGGGTGCCTCATCAGGCTTGGTATAAAACTTGGAGTTCTCATCACCAGGGGTGAGCGAATTCTTCATCATCGCCTCCTTGCGCTCGTTGAACATACGAGTCGCCTGCGACTGGTTATCCTTGTATCCAGTCATAATCTCTTCGAGCTTCTCGTTGGTGTAGTGAACATCCTCAATCTTCGTAGGGTCGGGTGGAATGAGAAGCCACTTGTACATGTCTACGACATAGATGTCAAAGGTAGGGTCTTCCCTCTGAAGGCGCTTGGCATGGTTCGCCGCCTCGTCACGAGTCGCGAAAGCACCACGAATCTTGATACCGAACTTGTCATTCTTCTGGGGCGCCTCGGGTCCAATGACCGAGAGACAAGCGTAGATTTGTCCAGGTACGGTGGTGTAGTCAGTTTCGAGAGACATTATGACTATTTTAGTAGTTAAAACTTTAAGCCAATGTTATTGTAATATGCATCCATTTTGGGATAAGCAACCAGTACCACGTGAAGGGGTGGGTTCAGGTGAAATTGAAGACACACGTGAAACTTCAAAGAAGACGACAAAACTTCCAGAAGGTTTTGTATGGTCATCGTGTAGTCTTAAAGAAGCTTGCGCCTTCCTAAACGCACATTATGTTGGAAATGACACATTCCGTATGGGATACATGGTAGATAATCTCAAGTGGTCAGTGAATGATAGTGCAGCTATTCGTAAACAGGATACGAATGAACTCGTTGGGTACATATCGAGTGCGCCAGTGACTATGAATGTCGAAGCAAAGTCGGTGGATATGGTTCAGATTTCCTATCTGTGTGTTCATGGCGACTACAGGAATATGAATTTTGCTCCATTACTCATCACTGAAATTAAGCGGCGTGCCAACAGGAAGGGTGTGTGGCAAGCAATTTACACCGTACAAGCGAAGATTCCTACACCGATAACCAAAGCGCACTACTGGCATCGTTTCCTAAATGTCAAGCGTCTAGTGCAGACTGGATTTCATCAAACAAACAGACTCCGTGAAAGTTACTATGAAGTGCGGGGACCATGCAAGTGTCTATGGAGGAAGATGACACCCGAGGATGTACCCAAGGTGACTCGTCTTCTCCAGGAACATATGTCTAGGTTCAAGATTGCACCCGTCATAGATGAAACCTATGTGAAGACATGGCTTCTTCCAATCCACTCTTACGTCAACGACGCGACAGATGACTTCATTTCATTCTATGATGTGTTGTACGACCGCGTTGATGGTACAGATAGTGTCAGGCAGGTCTACAAATTTCATATCGTGGGTGACGTCTACAATGATGCTTTCCTCCTCGCGAAGAATTTGGGATATGACGTCTTCAATACCCTTGATGTGGGAGTTGAGACAGATTCTTTAGAAAAGTTGAAATTCCTTAAGGGGACTGGATTCATCTACTATTATTTGTGGAACTGGAACCTTAGTGAACGCGTTGAGCCTAAAGAAATCAATCATATCATCCCATAATGAAGACAGGAGGTTCAGGAGGTGCGAACACCAATGCGAGTGGAAAACCCTTTGAGGAGTGTTTTCGACCCACTGGAACCCATGACATAGGTGGCACACAATTCACGTATGTTCATCAAGACCAATTTGTTGAGTTTATGAAAGACCTCAAAGACCCACAATGGGAACATAAGAAGAAGCCTGACGGCGCTCTCATTAGTGATGACAAGAAGACACTTTTCATCATCGAGTGTAAGCATCAGATTGTCACAGGTTCTGTCGACGAAAAGCTTCGCGCGGGACCATGCCTACTCGAAGAGTACAAGCAATTGTACCCTAGTGTGGAGAATGTGCATCTCATGTTCATCGTAAACCACTGGTGGTTCAAACAAAAAAAGTATCAAATTCCTATCGCGTTCAACGAAAAATTTGGGATTCCAGTATTTTTCGCGAAACAGGTTGGAGCCAAATGGAGGATTCATATCCAGAAAAATAATGATAAATGGACGATTTACCCAGCTTTTTATGGTGTCGATGAAGAGGCTATTTTTGAGTGGATGACGAAACAAGTACTTCAGTCGTCATAGACTCAGGTTTCTTAGAATGTATCGCGCGCCTTGCCTGTATTTCCATAATGTTGTAATCAGAAAATGACCTTGTCACTAAATCAACCTTCGCGTTACTCATGACAAAGTTGGCTCCCGAAGTCTTAGTCAATTCAAATAAATCCTCGTGGTCTTTCAATCCGAAGCCATCTTTTGTGTACCCCACGAAAGATGTTTTCGTCTCTGGTGCATAGGGTGGGTCAAGGTACACGAAGTCACCCTTACCTACATTCTTGAATGCCTCCCTAAAGTCGCATTGCCTAAACTCCACGTCCCTAATGAGTTCGCTCACATCCCTGAGTTCATCGAGTGTCATGAGCGTAGGTGTCGTCTTATAGTGACCATAGGGTACGTTGAACCCATTTGGTCCCTCCCTATATACACCCCTGAAACAGGTCTTGTTGAGGAACATAAACATCGCAGACCTTTCGGGTGTCTCCTCCTTCTTGGTATTGAACTTTTGACGAGTCCAGTAATAGTAATTTTCCTTGGACTGTTTCGCTTCCGATAGCGTCTTTGGTGTGCGATTGACCTCTGTACCTGTACACGAATCGTATTCCGTGAACAACTTCTTGAGGTGCTTATGTACAACCTCTGGACAGACTTGGATGTTTTTGTACAACTCGATAAGAGACCTATTAAGGTCGTATGCACACACTTTACCCGTGACCAGTCTCTTTGAGAGGATACTCAAGAGAACACTCCCACCGCCAACGAATATTTCATGATAATTTTCAATTTTTGTAGGAAATGAACCTAAGACATCACTCATAATTTGTGATTTACCACCAATCCATTTGATGAAAGGTTTCATGTTTTGATTTCACATTAAAGTTTTAACCTCATCATCAGATATGGAAGAGATTCGAAAGAACCACAACGACGCCAAGAGAGAGTTGATACAGTCTGTAACGCAAAAGGGGTATCATATTCTCGACGTTGGGTGTGGCTTCGGGGGTGACCTTCAAAAATGGCACAAGTGTGGAGCAAACATAAACATGTGTGACCCAGTTCCAGAGGCACTTGAAGAGGCGCGGTCTCGAGCCAAGAACATGCACATGCGTGTCAACTTCTATGAGGGTGACATTCACCAGTGTCCAAACAGAAAGTTTGATGTCGTGTGTTTCAACTTTTCACTTCACTACATCTTCGCCTCGAAGGAACTTTTCTTCAGTTCGATACGTGAAATCAAGAAACGAATGAAAAATGGTGGCACCTTCATAGGCATCATACCAGATTCTGAAAAGATATTCTTCAACACACCCTATCAAGACGAGAGTGGAAACTTTTTCAAGATGCGTGACCATGGCAACGGGGGGTTTGGTGAAAAGTTATGGGTAAATCTGGTGGACACACCATACTACGCAGATGGACCCAAACCCGAACCAGTGGCATACAAAGACCACCTAGTGACACACCTGGAAGACATGGGTTTTAGACTACACCTTTGGGAGGGGCTAACGGGGAATCCCATCTCAGAGTTGTATAGTAAATTTATCTTTGTTTATAATAGATGATTGTTTTGGCTTTACTCATCCTCGCCAACTTGTGGCTTCTTCAGCAGACCCAGCAACCTCAGGAACTCGTGGAAGTCAAAGAAAAGTATAAAGTTCTCAGGGAACATCTAAAGGAGACCAAGAATGAAAAGTATCACATGTTGTACCGTTGTATCCCAATCACGGGTATGAAACGAATGGAGGGTTCGGTGGGTTCGAACACGAATAAGGGTGGTGAGATTGTCGTGTGCTTGGATGGTAACACCAATGAAATCTTCCACGTCCTTATCCACGAATTAGCACATTGCACAGTTAAGGAGTACTCACACTCTCAACAGTTTTGGGACAATTACATCGAACTTCGTAATATCTGTGTAGAGCTGGGTATCTACCAACAGATACCAAACAAGACCAAATTCTGTGGTCAGCACATTCAGGATAAATAATCTCTGTCTACTTTAAATGAAAACACCCTTGAGTTTTTTGTTGATGGCTATCGCCTACTGGATAGCCATCTATGGTGTAACACTTGTTCCCCAGCAGGTGGATAACTACTACGTCAACCTGATTTGGTTGACCCTCGTCATTCCCAATGTCCTGCGTCTCGTTGTTGGAAGCATCCCACGCCTGGCGGTCGACCGTCTCTTTTTCCTGTCTACGACACTGATTGCTTTGGTGTTGACCTTCGCCATCAACACACTTTCGAAGGAGACCAGAGAGGGTATTAAGAGTTCTACTGCTGACAAAAGTAAGAAACTGAAGACGAGCTTCTTACTCATGGGGACATTCGCAGCTGGTGCGTTGATTACGTATTATGCGGGTATCGATACCTCAATCTATAGCAATATGGGTTGGGAAAGGCCTGTTTAAGGCTTGACGATGTAGTCCTTGATGAAGTAGAAAACAACCGCCGCTACGGCGCCAGTAGCAGCGAGACCAACCATGCTCCTACCCCCTTGTTCGTTAAGGAACTTGGGGATAGAAGTCGCCAGACGGTCTTGCACGGGCTTGCTCACAGCCGCCGCAGCACACACACCCGCGATGAGGGCAACGAGCTGGTCGTCGGTGAGGTTGAGGGGGTTCTTCTTGGCAGGCTCCTGCGCCTGTTGGGGAGAAGGGTACGCACCCTGGGGTTGAGGAGCGGTCATCTGGGGCATCATACCCTGCATCTTAGGCTCGTCGGTCATCATAGGGGGTTCCATCATGATATCGTTAATGGGAGTGGAGTCCATCGTCTCTTTACTTTGACTCACATTTTTTTCAGGTGTAAATGACACAGATGGATTATCATTGAGGGGAACCATCCCCTCGCCATCATCCGCTAAATTCATGGTATTCACTTGGTCTGAAGCCATTTAATATATTCACATGTTTTTGAATTCAATGCTCAACGCGTCTTTGTAATCTTAAGGTTTGTCTTTTTGGTCGCCTTCTTGGCGTCATCTTCTTTCTGCTCCAAGTGCTTAGGGTTATACATCTTCTTGTGTAGACGCCAAAGGTCGGGACCACCAACCCTAAAGTTTTTCCTGATTGTCGCCTTGTACCAGAACACACAATCCTGAATCTTGTTGGACTTTACTGTATTGTCTAACACGAGGCACTCATAGTTTTCCGTACAAGCATCCATCACCTTACAGAACATATCGAAAGAGGGGAAGATACCGAAGAAGGACTTGTACAACTTTTCCCTATTCTGGATGATGTTTTCCCTGAGTATAAACACATAATCGACATTCGCACGAAGTGCTGGTGGCAAATCCATGACGTACTGCATCGTCAACATGAAGAAAATCTTCCAGTGACGACCGTTCATAAAACACTGACGAATACATGTGTCCTTCAAGAACTTACTGTCATACATACAGTCATCCAAAAGCATGAAGGCTCCACAATTATTCTTCCCCGCACCCACCAACTTTCTTTGCCTCGCCATCACCCGCTCTATCGCATCTCTGTCGTAGTCACCGTAAATGAACAGGTCTGGAATGAAATCGGAATAAAAGTGATTTCCCTCCTCTGTACCAGACAGTACAATACCCGCTGGAAGGTGTTTCTTGTGAAACATGATATCTTTCACGAGTGTCGACTTACCTGTGTTACGTTTTCCGATGAACACACAAACTCTATCGTCTGTAATCGTAGCAGGGTTGAATTTCTTCAGCTGAAGATTCATTCTACTGTAGTGGCTCGTTTTATTTAGCAAAATTTTACTCATATAGAGTAGGAATGGCTGGTCGCCTGAGACTCGCCGCCACTGGAGTCCAGGATCAATGGCTCACTGGTGAACCACAGTTTTCTTACTTTCTCATGAACTTCAAGAGACATTCAAAGTTTGCATTCGACTTTGTAGAGAGTCAGTTTAATGGGGACATAGACTTTGGAAATACGTTGACATGTAAAATTCCAAACGATAAGGGTGACCTTGTCAGAAATATGACACTAAAAGTCACTCTGACAGACCCAAATCCAACCGAAAATGTATGGTCAACCTCGATTATGTCACACCTGATTGAACACGCTGAACTTTTCATCGGTGGTCAGCCCATCGAAAAGATTACAGGTGAGTACATCTACATGCATCAGCAGCTGTACAATACGAATGATGATACCGACCAGACTCTCTATTTCCTGAATGGTCATGGAAACTTTCTGTCATACACTGGGACATACACGTACTTCTTAGACCTTCCATTCTATTTTTACAGAAATCCAAGTCTGGCTATACCCACATGCGCCCTAACGAAACAACTCGTAGAAGTTAGGGTCAAATTGAGACCACTCAGTGAACTCATATATTACGGCGCTCCAGACAACATCAGTGCCTCTATTCAGAAGTTTTCCATCGACACGGAGTTTGTGTACCTCACACCCGAGGAGACTGGTTTTCTAATGTCGAGACCCATGGACTATGTCATCACACAGGTACAGTTGGCACAGTTTAAGATGAAAGCTGGTGAAACGAAAAAGTCTGTGATGCTAAACTTTCAACACCCAGTGAAAGAACTTTTCTTTGTGTCTCAATCTGAGGAAGCTGTTCGAGACAACGACCCAAATTATTACAACACCATAGTCAATGCAGAACTTCGTTTCAATAATGAGGTTGTGTTCAATAGAAATGGTCTCTTCCTCACCTATGAACAGGCACTGAAACACCATGTCAACGCTCCATCAGCAGCCAACATCGCCAAGTTTGGAATGTACTCATTCTCCCTAAAACCTGAGATGCCTCACCCAACTGGACAAGTGAACATGAGTCGTATATCACACAAACTCTTCACGATTGAAATCAACCCAATCAATTCTGTGGACGACAACAACACCCGAATCTACGCCGTCAATTATAACGTGTTGCGTATCGAGAGTGGTTTAGCAGGATTAAAATTTTAGGTGAATATAATAGTAATGGCTGGACAGATTCAATTGACAACGTCTGGACCTCAAGAGAAGTTTTTCACTCTCGACCCAGATTACAGTCATTTCATAGAAAGTTTCAAAAAACATTCAAATTTCTCAACACAGTTTGTCGATTTGGACCCAGAAAATGCAGCCGACTTTGGTAAAAAGGTGCGATTCAAGATTCCCCAGAATCAGGGCGACTTGTTGAAGACACTCAGTCTGAAACTCAAACTCCCAGAACTCGTCACACCGAGTGCATGCTACATTGAGTCTGTTGGACACGCCCTAATTGAGTATGTTGATATCATCATCGGTGGTAAAGTGATTCAGAGAATTACGAGTGACTATCTCCAGATTTATTCAGAACACTTCGTCACACAGACCAAACAGTATGCTCTCGAACAACTCATCGGTAAATTTCCCGAACGTACGGCACATCGACGCGTTTCTGATAATGAAATCATTGCACGAAATACCCTAGGTACCACCGAGGATGAAAACTTTTTTGTAGACCTCCCGTTCTACTTTTACAATCATCCAGAACTTGCCATCCCACTGTGCGCCATCAAAGAACAGGAGATTGAGGTTGAGTTCAAAATCAGAGAAAAGGCGGACGTCGTGATTAAAACAAACGGTGACGCCATCATATTGGGTGATTTAGATAAGCAAACGGGTATCATCGATTTCAACCTTTGTACGGAACTCGTGTACCTCGACGCCATCGAACGTATCAAGATTGAAAATACGGACAGAGACTATCTCATCACACAAGTACAACAAAACACTTTCGACGTTGGGGCGGGTGTTAATGAGGGGTCGTTCAAATTAGACTTTGTCAACCCAGTCAAGGAATTATACTTTGTGATTCAACGTCAGGGAACAGCAGGTGACGGTGTCTCCGAAGGAAACTTTGTGACCCCCTTTGACTATGACAATACCTCAGCGACCCAAGATGGGAAGTATACCCTGTACGAAAACCTGGACTATCTCTCCCTCATACTGGATGGCCAAGAGGTAATTACCCAAGAGACTGGGAACGTCACATTTCTCAAAGCAGTGCAAGCGGCGATTCATCACTCGAAGACACAGCTCATCAGACGGTTCTATTCGTATAGCTTCGCTCTTCAACCCGAGGAGTGGTATCCAACTGGGCAGGTAAATTTCAGTCTCATCAAGGAGCAAATACTCAAGATGAACCTCACTTCGTGTCCAGACTATGCGAGACAGATTCGCGTCTATGGTGTGAATTATAACATTCTACGCGTAAGTGAGGGAACCGCTAAGACTCTTTTTACTCTTAAATACTAAAGATGAACATGCAAACAGGTTTCGGTGAATCTCAAATGGCGGAGGAGTACATTAAAAGTATGACGGACATCATGCTTCCTGTGATGGAACAGGCTGTGCTACTCGCGGGTGAATATTGCAAGGCTTGTGGCAGAGAGGTGATTCTCCCAGAAGACATGGAATATGCGATGAAGTACTGTGCGATGTACACAGTGGGGCAACAGATTGGTACGATGTTCCCCGAAATTTATGAAGACGATGATGATGAGGACGAGGACATCGAGGATGTACCCTCGGAGGATTGCCCCCCTTTCGTTCAGTACACAGGGGAAGACCCCCGCTTCATCCAGATGAACGAAGCTGCTGAACGTTGGGACTCTTGGGTGCCACAGAGTCCGATAGAACAGATGTTAAAAAATGCTATTAATAGTAATGAGTAGCTCTGAGCCAGAACCATGGTCATTCACAAACGATTCATTTAAAAAGTATGATTCGGATACCAGTTCTAGTGAAGATTCATCAGACGATGAGCAGCTTTTCTCTAAAACAAAAACAATCAAAACCAAAAAATTTAAGAAACATGTTGAGAAGGAGAAACTATCATTTGAATAATTTTTTTCCCCGAGTATAGTATACCAATCACCATGTCCGCCGCTGCCATGAAAACCGTTGACCTCGTCACCCAGGAACTCCAGACCCAGACCCTCAACTCCATCGTTGGTGGTTTCTCCTTCGCGTCCGCCATGGCGTGGATGGACTTCGTCCGCTGGGTTGTCACCCAGATTGTGAAGGTTCCCAAGAACGGTGGTACCCAGTACGCCGTCACTGCCCTCATGACCACCCTGCTCTCCATCATTGTCTACATGGTCGTTACCCGTGTTAACGGCCGTGTCAAGAAGCCCGCTCAGCCCGTCTTCGCGATTACTCGCTAATTGGTTTGGGTCTACGCTTCATGAGCATCATCAGGAGTAGTCCAACGACTACTATCGCAACGATATACGTATACTCTTTCTTCCATCTATAAGGATTCTCCTTCTTTTCAGGAATGCTTACAGGTGCTTCTCCTTCAAACACTTCTTTGATGGGAACTTTTGGTAAATTCTTCAGTTTATCAGTGGAACACGCGACTTCAAACTTCAGGATATGTTCTTGGTTCATAAAGTCGTATGGAATCAGGCGACCATGACTCATGTAGAAAAACTCTACTCGAATGTCTTTGATGTATTTATGGGAACCAGAATGAAAATGGTGTGTAACGACGTCATCAGCGCCGTTAAAGTTTATGAAATCTGAACCATCGAGAAGTATGTGTCCTGTATAAAATGGAGTGGATGTGTACACACTTTGGGTAAACTCATCCGAGCCTGCCGTTATTTTGAGTACTAGAGAATTTGGACCAACAAGATTGATTGCACCAGATGTGAGAACATTACTCACGGACACCTGGTCGGCAGACGAAAACCCAATAACTTGGTGAGGTGTCGTGACAGATGAAGATTCATCGTAGTACCCATTTGTTCCTGAATAAAACTCGAACGTAAACGTATTCGACGTACCAATATTGGAGAATGTGAAACGTTTCGTGTCTGTATCGAACGTAACTTCACTCACGTTAGATGTAGGTGGTGCGAGTTCATTTTGAAGGTGTGTCGCGAGGTCGTCACCAGTTGGGTAGTCAGCACTCTCCAATGTAATCGTTTGACCATCAACACTGAATGTATTGTTTGTAGAACAGAGAGTCAATTGGGGTGTTGGTATACGAGCAGACACCAACTTTAGGTCAGATACGTCATAGATGGGATTTTCAAGTGTAATGACATAATTATTCACGAGGGGGTACACATTCACATCACGCTGACTACTATCGATAGAGAGGTTATGAACCTTCATTAAAATATAGGCACAATATTTTAATGATTGTTTTTATCTGAGATGTATAAAATTATTGAGAGAGCGAGTGCGCCAGGGGGTTGTTTTGGAGCTGACGCTTCGCGACATCCAGTGTACGAGTGTTGGGGTTCGTGTTACCCTTGTACGAGTTGAACTGGTGGAAAGGCTTCTGCTGGTACTGCTGTGTCCACCCACCGTTGGCAGCGTTGATGCGACCATCGACACGGGTGGTGTCACTGCGAACCGTTGTCAAACGACCACCCTGCTTGAGTGCAGACTCACGAACATTCATGCGACCCGCGTTACCCATACGGTTCGCCTTACCGCGACGGTCTTCGGGACGGAAACCATACTTCATCAGTTCCTCATTGGTCTTGGCGGTCACCTGAGCAGCGGCACTGTTCGTGTAAGCGCCGTGATGGCTGTGAATGCCTGGGGCAGGTCGGTTGATGTAGTCGTACTGAGCGTCATTGCGGTCACTCTTGAAGCGAGTAGGGTCTTGAGAGACAGTCTGAGCCGAGACAAAGCGCTTGGCACCATTGAACCCGAGACCATCCTCACGAAGACCCGTCTCCGAGCGGTTAGTGGTACGCTTCGTCTTCTCATGCTCGTTACGGGGAACGACACCAGACATACCCTGCGCACGACCAGGCATCGTGGGACGCCTGGAGGGAAGGTGAGCAGTCGTCTCTGGCTTGTAGTGAGTCAACTGACCAACCATAGCAGACCGACCACCTGTGACGTCCGCAGCTGGACCCGACCGACCTGGAAGGGTCGTGAGTCTGTATTCACCAACATTCACTGGGTTGACACGAAACATCTGCTGATAACCACCAACAGCGGGGGTGTCGGCACTGACACCCAGACCTGGACCAACCAACTGCTTCTCGATGGGAGACAAGTTGTTCATGCGACCCTGGTCATACATTCGATTCCGCATGTTGAGAACTTCCTGACCACCACTCCTCTGTTGAATAGCGATATCAGCGAAACTCTCCATCTCTCGCTTACGTGGAACTTCAACCACAGGTTCAAAGTTGTTCGATTCAATTATCTCAGGATTCTTCAATACAGGTACCGTAGGCTGAACCTTGGGGGGTTCAGACTTGGTACTGAGGTTCCGACCCGCAAACACGAGACCTGCGACAGCCATGAGCGAAATGGGATCAGCCATTCTTACTTCTTGTTAACATTTTTATTAACGTACCTTTGCTGAAACAGACCATTTTGAAGTTCGGCACGGGTACTCGCGGGTTCGTATCGCATGGTGCGGAGGGGAACCTTACATTCCATATTGGTGAGGGGGAAGAGGTTACGTTCATAGGTTTGGACAATGTTCTTGTTGAAACGGGAAGTCGACTGAGGACGAAGCTCATCACTCGTGTCTATGTACTGGGCTGGAGAACCCTTACCAGCCATGTAGGGGGCAGTGCCATAAAGCATGGTGTTAGGTCGACAGTCACCACAGTTGAGAGCGCTGGGCTGGGGGTATACAAAAACTTCATCAGTCGCTTTGACTGGAGGGATAGCTCCCTTGTTTTGAACTTGGAAAAGGCCAGGTTGAAGCTGATACGCCATTTACTATTACATGAGAATATTTATCTAACTATACGTTCCGCCACCCCCTCTCACACGACCACCACCTCGGGGACCCCTGATGTCCCCATCCGAACCAAGACCCGCGAACGCCTCGAGCTGAACACCACGCGCATCGGGGCTGCAGTAGCGGGTATCACTCTTGCACATAGGGGCATTCTTGCGACCATAGAGAGCCTCAGCGAACGCCGTCTGGTCTCCTGGAATTTTTGTCACGGGGTTCGAGACAAACTGCCTCTCCGCAGCGTTGCGAAGATACTTGGGTAGAGCTGTCCGAGAACGACCAGCATCGTAAGGGATACGGTCACTTGTGTAGCTGCTGATAAAGGGTTTCACACTGGAATAGTAACACGCCTCCAAACGGTTGGGAGCATCCGTGAAATCCGTGATGAGAACATTACCCATGGGGTTATCCTCTGTGGGCATCTGACACATAGCCCCTTCCGTGTTGATACCGTAGGTCTCCCTCACCATCTTCGACTTATAAAGAACATAGATGACACCGAGAACAGTCGCACCAAGGACAAAGACACGGGGGTCACGGCGAATCAGGTAAATGATACAGCATACGTAAATAACAAAGCGAGACGCAGCGTTAACCCTATCCTCTGGGGTTTGTTCACTCGTCGGCCAAAACTGAGCAACCTGGTCGGCGCTAATAAGTTGCTGAGGTTCGTCAAACCAAGCCTTCATTTAGTATACATGGGGTTTATTTTTTTGGGAGGTTACCAAGCATACCGCCCATCATCTTCATAAGTGCGTCCTGGTCAATCTGACCGTCACCACTCTGCATCTTGTCAGCACAGTCCTTCGCGATACCCTCAATCATCTTAAGAGTGTCATCTGGAATCGAAGTGATAGTCGTACCGAGCATGTAGAGCGTCTGGAGGTACTGCCACGTCGCGGACTTGGTGTTGGCAGTCATCCTCTCCCAATAGGACTTGATATCGAGTTCCTTGAGAAAGTCAATCGTCTCAATCTCCTTGAGAAGGAACGTCTCATCCTTCGCAGAAATCTTGTCAGCGTATGGGGACACACCCTTCATGAAACCATCGACAACGAGACGAGGGTTAGTCGTCTTCAACAAATCGAAGGATGTCATCATCTTTTTGATACCTTTTTCCTCTGGAAAAGTCTTGTGCAATTCCACAAGAAATTGACCCATCATGTCGTTAAACGCAGTAACGGACGCCATTTTCTTAATGTTACGGTGTAATCTTTAAGTTTTAAAAAGGCTCACTGGAGATAGCCTCCCTCTGACCTATACCACCCGACACGATGAAAAACACGAGAATCGCGTTAAGTGCGGCGGGCTTGGTGTATTTATTGAGTTCGAGTTTTCCCTCGTTGTTGAGATGCGCCTTGAGATGAATGTACGCCGCGGTGATGGCTCCCGCAATGAGCGCAGCATACATGGGGTCACGCAGATAGTCGGAGAGTTCCATTTAATTATAACGGGGATTTTTTGTACGCTGCTCTGGTGCATCACCAAAAAGGACATCATCCTCACCATCCTCGGGCTGAGGCTGAGGCTCTTCCATTTGAGGCTCCTCCATTTGAGGCTCCTCCACGGGCTCGGGTGCCTGGACACCTGGGACAGTCTTGAACTCATTCTCGAGACCAGTAGGCTCTGGTTCAGGTTCCCCCATTGGCATCGGCTCCTCCATAGGCTCGGGTTCAGGCTCTGGCTCCCCCATGGGTTCATCCTCGCCCTCAACCACATCGGGGTCCATAGCATCCTGGACTTCACCATCAAGGGAAATATCACGAGTCTCCTGGGACATGTACGTCTGAAGAATCTGCTGGACGGGGATGAGTTCCTTCACCGTGTTCTCGATGCATAGGGAAATACGCGCCGTCAAGTTCTCATCCCTCACGTACTCACTCTGCTCCTCATGGAAAATGTAAGGGTCTTTGTAAAGGTCTTTGGCGACGTTGTTGTAGCACGTCTGAATGAAAACTTCCTCCGTTGGAAGCTTGAGGGCAATCTTCTTGTTATCCGCCTTGAGACGGACAGCCGAAAGAATCTTGGTGCAGGCAACAAACACCGCAGCGAGGAGGTCACCGAACCAAGAGCATCTGTCAGTGATGTTGTCAGAATGGCGCTTAGACATAGCATTCGACCAATTGGGAACCTCCTTGAGGAGCTTCTGGAACATGATGAGAACCTGCTTTCCCTTGGCAGTATTAACCGCTTCGCCGTAAATATCCTGAAACACATCAATCATAGCTGGACACATGATGAGACACATCTGTCCCATGTACTCCTTCTTCGCCTCACATAGCACATTGAGGTTTTCGGACATTTTATAATATCTACACAAAAATAAACTTTAAGTCTTACGCATGTGTTCCACGATTTTTTTACAAAAATCAAACAATTCTTCTGTGTTCATGTTATTTTTCATTGCGTTTACTCTATTACAAACAAATTGAAGATTGTCTTTTGTATACCCTTTACTACTGTCAATCCTATCTGGTGAAAGATTGTATGGATATTTAACTGATGAATAGAAATCTTTATTTTCATCTGAACTATATTCCCATGTCATGGTTATTCCCGTCAATGCACATACTCCATTTTGTTTTTCATATTGATTAATCCAGTCTTCGACTGAAACATCAAACTGGATTCTGCTATTTTTATTACATCGTTTTTTTGCGTCTGCTCTTTTCTGTATTAAAAAGTTTCTGACATCTTTCATGAAAATACATCTACCGTTTCTTGTACACGATTTACATAAAGTAGTTAAACCAGTCGTATCTTTTTTGCACACCGAAAATTCTGTATAAGATTTCATCTTAAGACAGCGAAAGCACTTCTTTTCAGTGACGTTAACTGGGTAATTAAGTTTTTGTCTATAAAGTTTCGCATACTCATTCATACACGATTTACACCAAGAACATCTTTTCGAAATATCGTTCTTATTTTTCGGTTTGAACATATCAATGGGTCGCGTCAATTCACATTTGGTACACCTTTTTTGAGGTGTCCTGATGTTAAGATTTTCCATTACATTTAATTTTATAATATGTCTATGATTCCTACGCACTTCTCCTGTACTTATTTGCAATCTTCTTGAGATTCATGAGATTGGGGAAGTCTGCTTCACTTTCCTCATGTTCAACTTTCTGTTTCTTCTTTTTCGGAACATTCCACGAGATGTAAATGTCATAGTCACTGATGAGACGCGCCTGGAACCCACCGAGTATAAACTGTCTCGTGACATATCTCGCAGCCTGACCCCTATCAAACACTGGAAACCCTATGAGAAAGGCAGGCACTGTGAGGAAGATTTGCTTGTGTCCGTACTCGACAGATTGCTTAATCTTCGAGGAAAACTGCTCATAGATTTTTTTATAAATTTCCTTCTTGATTTGTTTCCGCCTCTCGTCGATTTTCGTGACATCGTCGATGCTCAACATACTCTTTACTGAAATTTATTTTTAGCCCTATCAAACTCACTCTTGGTGGGGGCAGCAACCTCCTTGACGAGCCTGTAATCAACAAACTCTTTACCCTCGGAACCCTCCACGAAGGGAGTCACATCACTTGGAGCCTGGACATCCAGGGGCTGGCTGCGTAGGGACACGAGACGCGCCTTACCATTTTCAATTTCGAATGAAGCCACGACGGAAAAGCCGAAGGAGAAACCATCCTTCTTGATGGCCATGAACATACACTCGAACAACTCTTTGTCCTTGCCCTTGTAGTGCTTCACCTTGGTGGTCTCGATGATGTAAGTACACATCCCAGTACGCTTAGAAATCTCCTTGTTGGCTTGAAGTACAAACTCCTCCATCATGTCGTTGTCAACGGCGGCTTCAACTTCACGGTACCCTGAAAGGTTTGGTCTGGGATCATCCATCTTAACAGAAGCCACTGGTTTGGTGTAGCCTGAGAGACCGAAAGCTTCCGTGAAACCTTCCGTGTTTGTCGTCAGAAGAATGACGACGACGATGAGGGCGAACACTAACAAGTAATTCATATTACTATTATGCGTTAATTTTTTTTTAGAAAATACCCTATAGATAGTAAATGTCACTGCTGATATATAGTCCCAGATGCAAACATTCTATGGATGTCATTGAGTACGTCAATAAACACCCCCAGTTGAAACAACTCGTTCACTACCATAATGTCAACACTCAGGGGGTGCCTCCCAACTACAGGAACAAAATCAATCGTGTCCCCACCATGCTCACGAAGAATGGTAAAGTCCTCGTAGGGAACGAAATCAAAAACTGGTTAGACTCCCTCCTTCCCGCGAAGGAAATCACACAAGCGGGACTCGGAGGTATGGCGTGTAGCATGACTTCCCTGGATGGTGGTGGAGGGGTATCGGACATGTTCTCCCTGGATGATTATGGTCGTACACTCCAACCCCCAATGACGAAAGAACTCGAAGAGAAAATCAATCGGGACGTCTCCAAGGGTGTTGCCTACACAGATTTAAAGATGTAACGCACATATCTGAATAGATATGAAGCTCGTGACAATTCAAGCGGCAGCTTTTAAATCAACCTTTGAGGTTCTAAAGGACATCCTCAATGACGTGAATATTTACTTTCGACCTGATGGAATGTACATCGTGACACTCGATACCGCACGCACATCTCTCGTAGACATTTACCTGGCAGCAGATAACTTTGAAGAGTACCACTGTGAACATGAAGAAATCATCGCTGGTATCAACATCTCAAACACCTTCAAACTTTTGAAGACTATCACCAATAATGATGTTCTCCAAATTGAAATCAACTCAAAGGAACATATGAACATTGAGATTTCGAGTGAAGCGAAGAAGACGAACACAAAGTTTCAATTGAAACTCTTGGACATCAATGAGAGTCGCATCGAAGTTCCTGACGTAGAAATGACCACCGTGACGACCCTTCCATCGGCTGACTTCCAGCGTCTCTGTCGTGACATGTCGAATATCGGGACGGATATCGAAATTCGACGAATCGGTAAAGAGATTAAACTCAAATGTGAAGGTGATTTTGCGAGTCAGGAGACTTCTATCGAGTGTCCTGAGGAAAGTCCAGAAATTGTAGGTCTCTACAGTCTGAAATACATGAACATCTTCACCAAGGCTACAAGCATGTGTGCATCTATGCAGGTTATTCAGGAAACGGGGAACAGGTTTTTGATTCTAAAGTACAATGTCGCCAACCTAGGTGAACTTAAATTTTACCTGGCGACTAAGGTATCTGAAGATTAGTGGTGAAGTCGTCGAGGGTCGAGAGTGTCTTTTTCATACCTAGGGTGTTTGAAAGGATAATCTTTGGAAACTTGTCCTTGAGTACATCCTTCTCGTAAAATAGAAAATCCTTGAGTGGAACCTTTTGACCATGGAAATCGTTCCGAGGTCCCGAGTATCGTTTCACCTTTTCAGTAATGTCTCGCATCGGCTTATCATCATGGTCGACTATCCAGGCACTACTCAAAGGGATACTAAAGTGCATCGCAGTATCTTCATTTTGACCAGGTTTGAAATTAATATCATTCGAAATGGCTGTGTACCTTTTACCATTGAAGTAGTATTTCACTCTAAGAATTATGTTTTTGACGTTTTGTGGAACGATGGTATGACGAAATTGCTTACCAGTGACGTCTACATAATACTCGTCGAGAATGCCATCCTCCCAATCTTTACTCTCTTTCAACCAAAAATCATCTTCCACCATGTAGCTCATGTCATGGTCTACGGTGTATTCCAATTCCTCGGATATGACAGAGTAGTCTCTAGGTGTGGTGATGTACTTGTAAAAAAAGAAAATAGTACTTAAAAGTTTGGTAAGCATTTCTCTATAAGACATGGAAGGAAATTTTTTAAGTAGATATAACAATAAAATTGGCGAGTGGAGGGAGATGATACATAAAGACCCTGGTAACAAGAAAAAATATGAATCTGAAATGTCTGATTACATCATCAAGTGTATGCCCTACATGACCCAACACACTGATGATATTGGTGAAGAGACAAATACGGACAACATCTTTAACGTAAAGGAGACTGTTGGACTCAAACGAAAAGATATATTCACGGACTATCTCATCGAAGTTGAGAAACAAAACATCTCGAGACCACGTGAGAGAACGATGGAAACGTGTAAGACATGTCCAGATAGTAATATCATTCACATCCATGATACCAGTGACCTGGTGTGTGACGGTTGCGGTGTGGTCGTCGCTGCCCTTATTAGTGAAGAGTTGACATACAAGGAGGAACAAGAAACTTCGGAGAAAGTGGTCAACTATTCGTACAAAAGGGAGAATCATTTCAATGAATGGCTCTCACAATTTCAAGCACAAGAGATGACGACAATACCCCCTGAAGTCATCGAACAACTACGGGGAGAACTCAAGAAGATAAAAATCAAAAACCTCGAAGACATCACTCATGCCAAGGTGAGGGGTCTCCTCAAAAAGTTAAGACTAAATAAGTACTATGAACATGTTCCGTACATCACAAACATTCTCAGTGGTATCAAACCCCCAAACATGCCACAAGAGTTGGAGGAGTATCTACGAATTATGTTCAAAGATATCCAAAAACCTTTCGATGAAAACTGTCCAACAGAGAGGAAGAATTTCCTCAGCTACTCCTATGTCCTCTATAAATTCTGTGAACTTTTGGGTGAGGATGATTATCTCCAATACTTTCCACTTCTCAAGTCTAAGGAAAAGTTGTACCAACAAGATGTCATATGGAAAAAAATATGCTGCGACCTTAAATGGGAATTTATTCCGACAGTTTAAAGATTTTATCACTTTAACAACTAATGCCAGTTCTCAAAGGTGATAAACAATGCCCAAACTTTTTAGTGTGTCGTAAAATGTATGATCCTAGCTTAAAAGTATGTGGTCCCTGCTTTTGGAGGTTTAATAACGAAATCCTAGAATTCAAAAATGACGAATGTCCAGTTTGTTTCGAAACGACAGATTGTGTAAAATTTAGGAAATGTTCACACTTCGTATGCGTAAAATGTTACGATAAACTTGATAAATGTCCAATGTGTCGCCAAGATCCAGAAGAGTTTGACAAACTAAAAAGGTCGGTATTAATATAAATGAAGGCTAAGGTCATCATCCCTCTCAGCAACTCAGGCATCCTCAGCGCTCATGGCTATGAAGATGTCAAGGAAAAGTCTGAACTCGCGAGGCACCGCGCACTCATGCGGGTCGTCAGGGCGGGTGAACCACCCCTAGGTCTCTTTAGGCGCCTCAACGTTCTCATGATACTTTTTAAAAATAAAGACCCTAAGTTGTCCAAAATTTTTAAGAAGGATAGAGATTGGGTGAAAGAAAAGTTATTATGATTTTGATTGATAGAATCGTTCGAATTCTCAAGAAGGACATCTACCTCCCCATGAAGTGTTACGCAAACAAGAGGCAACTCACAAATCCCCGTGATTGCTGTAAGTGTAAGAATTTCTGTAAGAAACCCCCGAATGGCGGTGACCCCGTGTACTTGGAAATATCACCTAAGTATCAACGCAAGTACAATTATACCAAATGAACGACGAGCCAGCCCTCCTCGCCCTCTATGAATTGGAATCAAAGGTTCTCCCCCACTTGGAGACAATTAATCAAGCCGACCCAGCGGTACACCACTGTCTAGAAGAAGCTCGGACTCTACTCCAAAGGGCTCAAGATATTCTTCAAATGGCTGTCCTAGATCCGCGGACACACTATACGGAATCCCAGAGGTTCTATCACAATCTGGCTCGGATTCTACCTCTGATGGTACTGCTTGAATCCGTCGCACCTCCACCTCCCGACCTGGATGAGGTGGGTAATTCACCAGATACGCCGTCTTCAAACCTGTCAGACGAAGATAGTTACTACCCTGTAACTCCGCCGCGTCATTCAGAGTCTTAATAGTCTTAAATTCTAGCACAGTTTCATTGTTAATAATAATGTCTGCCCTCAAATTACCAATCACGTGTCCCCTAAATGGAATTGGAATGATACGCTCCGACTCATAACGAATTCCTTTCTCCCTCAGTAAAACCTCCATCGCATTGTGATATACTCTCTCACTGTATCCAGGACCCAGTTGAGAATATATCTCTCGAGCAAATGCCTCGATGTTCATTAGACACATATCTATTTTAATCTTTATCTAAAGTAAGATGGTCTCGGTCACTCAAGCGACCAAGAAAGGTAGGGCTGAAACTGTGCGTAGACAGGCTCTCAACAGGCGCCGTGAATTGGAGAGAAAGCGGCGGATGACACAAATCAACGCTGCCATCAATCGTCTCGCTCGTAATTTTAGACGCGTGAACATACCAAGGAATGCATTCAACCTGGGTACAGTCACAGGTGCCAATGCCAGTCTGTTATCTGTCCGCCTCAGTCGTAAAACAATCAAAGAACTCCAGGATATTTACAAAAAGACTTGGGAACAGCGTGTCGAATATGCGGGTTCGATTCCATTCACTGTATCAAATACACGAAATTATGTCAGGTTCAATAGACCCACAGCTCGCACGAACCAGCAGCTCGCCACTGTGACTCCCACACAAGAAGAGATGACCCAATATATCGTGTATCATACACACCCCGTCCCAGAATACGCGACTCCACTTTTCACATATCCAAGTGAAGCTGATTTTAGGGTGTACGTAAACGCGTACCCGAACATGCAAGCGAATCTCATCCTCGAAAATCAAGGATACTACATCATCGACCTCATCGAAACAAACCTGAACAAACCCAATGTCGATGATGTCACCCGTGAGTTCAACCGTCTCGTACGAGGTCAGGAATTTCAGAGGGTGTCAGTCACGTGGAGTAATTTGGCATATATCCAAACCACACCCACTCAATGGAAACGAGCCGTGAACAACTACATAGACCCCATCATGCGCAGAAAGTTTGGCATATCCGTCAAGTACTACACATGGGACCAACTCGGTGAAATTACACTCTTGGATAAAAATGTCATCATGAATATAGGATGACCGCACACAGGTTACACATTACAAAAATCGTGGTGAGAGATTTGAAATCTGTGAGCCGTTTGTCATCGAAGAATAGGTGGGAATATGGAGGTAAGGTCAAGTACGATAAGCATATGAACTACAAAGGTCTCACCTACGTAACCTCGAAGGAGAGGGCGCGCGTTGATGCGAGTGTTCTCGAGGCAGAGTGGTCGGATGCACCTGTCGCCTATCATACACACCCCTCACTCCTGCAAGTGATTCCCGATGAAGTTGGTCACACGATTTTCACGACTCTCCCGAGTAATGCTGACTTTGAATCGTTCATCAAAGGGTTCCCTGATATACAAGTGAACATAATTTGTGATGCACGTGGGTACTATGTTATAGACATTTTCGATGCCGTTCGTATGGGTACAGTTCCAGTTCCAGAAGCCGTCTATTCTCTCATGAAAGAGGTGCGCTACGAGGACTTCCTCCTCAAACGTAGCTTCGGGGAGGATAGATGTGAATACTTTTCTACAGATTTACGCGAATGGAAATGGTTCATAAATGAGGAATTGAACGGAAGACTCAATGAACTCTATGGCATCTCCATACACTTTTACGGATACGACGATGAACCACCCACAGTCATCATCGACGCATGATGGAATCCTCCAACTCGTCAACTTCATACCACGCCCAGTGACACGCCTCGGAGGTGGTGTCCTCTTCACATATCTCCTGTGCTTCTTCTATGGCTTCCTTGAACCTTAGACGAAGTCTCGGGTTCGCGACTTCGTCGCTCACTTCCCTCTTGATAGGTGGTCGATGGTACAATCCGTTTAAGACATTCACTCGAGTTTTTGCCAATTTAATTTTGTATAGATTGTTCTCAGAAAAGGTTGCGATACATTTCATACTTTAACGTCGTATAAAGATTTTAAGCACTTTTACGTTACATGAAAATCTTTTACGTTTGTTCATATGGTGGATGTGGTTCCAAGATGTTGTGTGAAGCACTGAAACGTCACGGTGCCGTTGAACACGTGCATAGTCGAAAGCCACCTGAGAATTTGGAGTTTATTGGACGACACGGTGGTGGACGTACATATATTGAGTGGTTTAATGGTATCCAGGTGCCTGAAGACCAGGTCAACGAATATTATGTCATCTACCTTTACAAAAATCCAGTAAAGTCAATCCTGTCCAGGTTCACGAATCCTCTCCACCTCGACCATATCCAGACGAATAGGAAGACTACGATTCAAGATGTCGTTGATTCTTCTAAAGACCTCTATGGTGTGAAGGAATTTTACGACAACTATACCAAACCTGGCAACAGGAACTATAAAATTTACTGTGTCAAATATGAAGACATTTTCGAAAAGCAAGATGAACTGAGTAAACTACTGGGTATTGGTAAACTTGGTCTAGTAAAGAATGAGACTGAACGTACACACAAAGACTCCGATAAACTAACAGAAATTTACAAAGACCTGATTGAGACTATGGAGAAGAATGAGTTCATCATTGTAAATGGTTAAAGATTAATCGGGTTTACACGATAGAATGTCCTCCTATAACGTCGAACCCTGCAACTTCAAGTACCGTGTCTCCTCTCTCGAGAAGGTGGTCGATGGTGATACCATCGATGTCGCCATCGACCTTGGCTTCGATGTGTGTACGAAGCAGCGTGTTCGCCTCCTAGGTATTGATACCCCTGAGTCACGTACCTCCGACAAGGAGGAAAAGAAGTTTGGTCTCCTCTCGAAGAAGAAGCTCAAGGAATGGTGTCTAAAGGCGGTCGCATCTGAGAAGGATGATATCGAAATCGAACTCAGATGCCCCGAGGCTGACTCTAGGGGTAAGTTTGGCCGCGTACTCGCAGAGGTTTGGGTATGCGAAGACGGTATTTGGACGAATGTCAACAAGTGGATGTGTGACAATCATTACGCCGTTCCCTACACGGGGCAGAACAAGGCGGATGTTGAGGCACTCCATATGGCGAACCGTGACAAGGTTAAGGATCAGTTGTTGTAAGAGTACTTGTGTACCCATAAATTACATACCCATTTCTCTCCAGACTTTACAGGTCTCCCACCGTGTAAAGCCTTGGATGTATCAAGTTCGTAATTGTCGAGGGTGTCGAAGAAGAGGACGTCACCCTTGTTGAGCTTGAACTTCTTTTCTATTTTGGGAAACTCGGTTTCACCACCCTCGTAGTCGTCGTTCAGAGCAAAAATAAACGTGTACATACGAGGATTCTTCTGATGCTTGAGGACATCTTGGTGTGGTGCGTAGTGTCCACTAGGGGTGTAGCGAAGAACTTGGAGTTTTTCGCAGTTTTGGAAGGGACGGTCTGTGTATTTTAAGCACCTCTTCATGATATTCCCGACGACTGGGTCTCTCTTTGATAACCACGCCGTCTCACTCTTACGTATGCGCTCATCGACCTTATAGTCACTCCCGATGGTGGAAGTCTGAAGGTTCTTCTCAGCCTTCTTCTTGATGTACTCACATTCCTCATCTGTTAGGAAGTTTTTCATGACCCGTGGTTCCCTGTACACTGGTATCAGGTAAAGGACGATGATGATTAGGAACAAGAGAAGTATCATCTTACTGTAGTCACACAGAAATATTTCGGGGTATCTTACTATTGTACCTATTACGTATAGTTTCAAAGACTTCATTTCCATAGTCGATAATTTTCTGGAGAAGTTCAACAATTTCGTCGTGGCGCTCAGGTTCAAGGACATACTGTCGGAGGAGGTCACCCCCCGTGTTTGCCATCATCTCAAAAATGTTCGAGATGTCCCTCGTCTTCTCCTTAAACTTTTCCTGCCTCTGTAAAAACACCTTGAAGTCTTTCTCGGTTATATCATTCAACATATATGCTACACGAATCTGTAAATTATTTATAGGTTCAAGGTCTATGTTCATATTTTCCCACTCGACTTGATGGATAGCCATAGAGTATTGAAGAATCTCGTTTGTGGCACCTATTTCACGCAGTTCCCTGAAGGTTGGTACACCACCACATGGTATGTCTCCATGTTCTCGGGACATCATGGTTTTCTTTTTGAACTCGATAAAGTGAGGGTTGTGTATTCGACCAGTCTCAATTTCCCCAGTGCGCCAGTTGAATGCTGTGTGACATGAGATGCACCACATTTGCGCACACCCACTCGTCTTATGAATCACTGTACCACACTTGGGGCAGGATTTACTATCTTTGTTCAAGAGTTTCATCGTCTCTACGACATTGGGGTCACACTCATGTCCATCGGTGCGCTTTTCGTTACACTCCTTGCAGTAATAGACATCACATAGACCACAAAACCAATGCTCATTCAAAAACCCCTTACACTCCTCACGTGGACACTGACGCACAAATTTCACCTGGTTACCATCCACCACCCTACCACTATTTCGAACATGTTCAAGCTCCCTGTAGACTCGCTCCATGTCTCGGTACAGGTTCCTAATATCTGGATGAATCTGTAGGACACGGTCAAACTCATTTTCGAACGTCTTGTACTTGTGGTGAAGTTCTATCAAGCGCTCCTTCTGCGCTCGAAGTGTACGACGAAGTTTTCTCATGTAAAGTATCCTCTCAACTTCAGGTTGTGTTTCGGGCATGAGTGCCTTTTCTCTTTCAAGGAGGACGTTCTCTCGGTGCCGTCTGAATGTAGTGTTCCTGAAATATTTGGTACAGAAGGTGTCAACAAATTCTCGATTCCATAGGGTCTTACACCCCATGCAGTGAGGGTCTTCGAATGAGTCCACGATGTACCTCTGACAACATGACCTACAACTGACTAAATCACAAAAGGGACATTCAACTTTTTTGTGATTTATCTTGTTGAACTTTTCACAACACACATCACAATCTTCCATTAAATTAAGGGCAGGTTATTTCTTTAAATTACAATTATTGAAAATCTACAAATTGACTAATCATATCACGCACGTCATCTCTCTCATAGACCGTCTGTGCAAAGAAAAGAGTCATGTCCGCCTGTCCATATGACAAGTATGTACCCCGATACTTCTCATATATACTTGCGAGTTCATCTAAATTTTGGTCACACCAGTCTTCTACATCCTCCTTGGACATATCTCGGTGGAGACCCTTCTCAATAAAGTCGGCGACTTCGTCACCGAGGGGCATATCAGTCACTACGGTGCAATCGTCGTCGGGATGAATCATTGTTTTTTCTTGGGTTTTCGCTTTTTGGGTTCCGACTTAGCCTCCCTTTCTCTCAAAAGTCGCCTCTTTTCCGCAAGTTTGTTGTTGAACTTCTTGTTCTCCTTGGCTTTCGCTTTCATCTTCTCAGTCTCAGTGAGCATCTTCTTCGCCGACTCCGCAGCCCTCTCAGCGGCTTCACGTGTCGCCTTCTTAGCCTTCATCTTACGTACTCGTTCAGCTTCCGCATCAGCCTTTTTCTTCCGCTCCTCCTCCTTCTTCTTGTCCTCCTCGGCTTTTTTACGGGCATCCTCCCTCGTCGCACTTTCCTGAATCTCCTTGATTCGAGCCTTGGTGTTGGCACTACTGATTTGCCCCTTGTACTTTGTCTTATTGGCGACACTGAGCTTCTTGAGACGGTTAATAGCACTCGTGGCACTCTGGCGGTTGAAAACCTTCACAGCATTGGCAACCTTCTTGACATCTTCTTGGGTCTTTGGTGCAAGGTTCCTCGCCATCTTGACACGCTCTGGACCAGAGGCACGAGAGAGCGCCGTCTTCTTCGCAGCCAACTTGACCGAGTTGACGACCCTCTTCTCTTTGTCTTTCTGAACGATAGCCCTGAACGAGGGCTTGTTAGGCTTGGGTGCGTTTGGTGGTTTGGGGGTGAGGGCAGCAGCCGAAATTTCACCGTCATTTTCAAATAGGGGGTTGGTTGGAGCCTTGTTCAACATAACCCTACGTGCCACGTTTCTACCCTTCTTACCCCTAAACGCGGCCTGAATCTTGGTGGCAGCCTCTGTGTTTCTCTTGATGGCACCCTCGATGCGTCCGCGAAGCTTGAAAGCATTTTTCATATTCTTCATCGCTGCGATGTTTTTGGTGAAATTCGTCTGAGTCTTCTTCGCAAGTTCCGTAAACTCAGTACGCTTCTTGTTCATCGCAGCATTGCGATTCTTCTTACCCCTGACAGCAGCCTGAATCTTGGTAGCCGCCTCCTCCTTCTTCGCCTTTTCAATCGCACCCGCAACGAGGGACTTGGAAACATTGGACACCTCCTTATTTTCCTTCTTCTGAATTTTACCAATGGCACCCGCAACCAGGGACTTGGAAGCCTTGGCAATCTTCTCTTCCACCTGTTTGTTAGCGGTTCGGCGAATCAGGTTCAGGTTCGCACCAGGTTTATTCGTTTGCTTGACATATCGACTCTTGTTTTCGGCTGGAATGTTCAATCCCACGATATATTTCGAAAGTTCCTTCTTTTTAGCGTTTTGTGCGAGGTTCGTCAACTGCTGTTCGAATATTCTACGTCTCTGACCCACGTTGTTCGCGAGCTGCATAACCTTTTCGAGGTGACCACGCTTCTTCAGTGGTCCAATCTTACTTCCCTGAATTTCTCTACGCAATTCAATCTTTTTGTTCAACTTCTTTTCCAGGTTTGTGAGTTCGGCATCAGTCTTCGCATTCTTGATGGCGGGATCCCACTTCCCAATGCGACCACCAAATCGACCAACTTCGTCCCTCGCCTTCTTCATAAGTTTGTTTTTAGTGGGTGCCAGGTTCAATTGATTCATAGCAGCAGAAGCATTGAAGTTGTTCTCCTCCCTGGGCTTGGCTCTCTCCTCAGTCTTCTCCTTACCCGCCAGACGACCAGCACCCCTCTTACGAGCCTGATTAAAGATGGTCTTGTTCTTCGAGTTGTTCCACTTCTTCATGAACTCTGCGACATCAGCGTTCGTGAGACCCTTGATTTGCTTGAGCTTGAACTCAACACCTTCACGAACCTTCTTCTTCGTGTTTGCCTCCTCCTCGACAAGTTTAATCATCTTGTTCACTTCAGCGTTTATTTGGTTGTATTCCTCCGCCGTCCTGAAAGGGTTGCCCGCACGACCTTTTAAACTTGTAATTCGTTTGTTGGTGTATTTCGAAATTTTGTTAAGAATAGCTTTACGCTTGAGTCCCAAATTCCTTTGCCGCTTAGCATTATTGGCCGCCTTCTTGAAACGGTTGAGGGGCTTCACGTTGGTTGTAGTTACAGTAGTGATAGCGTTGCTCACGAGGTTGCTCACAGCCTCCTTTCTCTGCCTAGCATTCATACCAGCTTTTTTGATAGTCTCAGCAACCCCGACATTCTTTACCGCCTTCTTGAAACGGTTGAGGGGCTTCACGTTGGTCGTAGTTATAGCGGCCTCCTTTCTCTGCCTAGCATTGATAGTCTCAGCAACCCCAACATTCTTTACCGCCTTCTTGAAACGGTTAAGAGGACTGACCTTCGCATTATTGGGAATCTTCGCATTGTTGGGCGCCTTGGCCGCACGTCTCTTCCCGAGATTTTCCTCGGCTTTACGCTTCTGAATGTTGTATTGACTGGGTTCAATGTACTTCAATTTTCGTGTATTGGGGACGGTTGTTTGATATTTACCAAAGATGGTTTTAACATCAGTTGCATTGAGCTTTGCCACTTCCAAATCCATGTTCCGTTTTTGTTTGAGTGCGTTCAATTGAACATTCGTAAGGGTTTTACCAGATGCAAACGCCTTTACGTAGTTGGCAGACACAGCCGCATTCGTTGTGAGACGAGTGAGTGTGTTTTTCTCCATACGTTCAGTATTTTTCGCGTTCAAAACACTTTGTGCCTTCTCGAGTTCAGCATTGTATTTCTCGAGAGGTATGAATACAACCTTACGCTTACCAAATGTAGAAGGCTTAGCCTTTTCGAGCATGTTTCGAACCTTACGGTCTTTCGCAACCTTATTGGTGAGTGCTTGTTTGTTGACCGAGTTCACTGGTGTATTACCAGCATACGCTTTGAGGTAGGTCTGGTCTACATCTGGGATACTCAGGAGATTCTTCTCGATTGTGTTCGTGACCCCACGTTTCTTCTTTTCTTCGAGCTTCTGTTTGGTGTTGTTGTAAAGTCGTTGATAGTTCGAGTTGTTGATATATTTCAAGATGGGAGTCTTACCCTCTAGGTTCGCCACCAACTGAGCAAGTTCTCGGTCTTTGAGAGCCTTTTGTTTGAGAGCGTTTACATTGAGTGTGTTGATGTTCTTACCAACTGCATACTTGTTGAGGTACGCGCGGTTTACGTTAGCTTGACGCATGACGTTTTCGAACTTGATATTTTTTACGCGTCCGATGTTCTTGATGTTTTCTTTACGCGTCTCATCCTCAATCTTGCGCTCCAAGTTTCTCATACGCATCGCATTCTTTTGCGCCTGAATCTTGGTATTTTCCTGTTCCTTCACGAGACGCCTCTGCTCCGCCTCAGCCTCTTTTCTCTCCTTTTCAGTTCTCGCCTTCTGCTTCTTCGCTTCAGCATTAGCCAAGTTCTGGTTGAAACGTTGACGACTGAGTGTACGACCTTCTTCGAAAATATCATCGATGTTTTCAATCGTTTTCACACGAGCCACCAAACCGTTCCTCTGTTGAGGTGTCAGTTTAAGATCCGCGAGGGAACGTTTCAAGGAATTCTTGGCATTCTTAAAGGCTTTTTCCCTAGACTGAATGTTCGTACGCCTCTTCTGTTCCTCAAGTTTCGCTGTATTTTTCAGGGCTTTCTCTTCAGCTTGAATATTCGCACGCCTCTTCTGCTCCTCCAGTTTCAATTCACGCTGTTTTGCACGAAGCTCCTGGTTCTGGAGAGCTTTCGCCTTTTTCTCTGCCGAACGTTCCGCGTTTTGCTGCTCCTTTTCGATACGACGCTGCTCAGCTTGAGCCAGTTTTCGTTCCTGATCAGTCTTGGCTCTCTGAACTTTAGCCTCAGTATTCGCTAGTTCCTGATCATATCTCTGTTGATCAACTGCACGGGCTTTTTCGAATACAGTATTGATATTGTCAATGGTTCTGACCTGACTCAAGTACGAGGCACGCTCAGACTTGGAAAGCTTCTTGAGTGTAGCTAAATCACCCGAGAAGGCAGTCTTTGCATTCTTGATGGCGCGTTCCTTCCTCGATATTTCAGCACGTCGTTCTTCATTTTCCAAGCGAGCCGCATTCTTTTGTGCCTTGATACGAGCAGCTTCCTGTTCCTTTTCAAGACGCATCTGCTCTGCTTGAGCAGCCTTGCGTTCCTCCTCAGTCTTCGCCTTCTGAGCTTTCGCTTCAGCATTCTGCACTTCCTGCTCATACCTTTTCTGATCCATAGCTCGAGCATTATTGAAAATTGTATTGAGGTTATCAGCCGTACGAACGCGCGCTAAAAACATGTCAACTTCCGTGGGTGTCAACTTCTTCAAAGACTTCAAATCAGTCTTAAATTTAGCCTTGACTTTCGATAGGTCGGGGCGGTTGGGAACCACTGGACCCACGTTGTTGCGACGGTTGGGAATGACAGGTTCGGGTTTGACGTTATTGCGGCGGTTGGGAACCACTGGACCCACGTTGTTGCGACGGTTGGGAACCACTGGACCCACGTTGTTGCGGCGGTTGGGAATGACAGGTTCGGGTTTGACGTTATTGCGACGGTTGGGAACCACTGGACCCATGTTGTTGCGACGGTTGGGAACGACAGGTTCGGGTTTGACGTTGTTGCGACGGTTAGGTACTGGCTTCTTCTTTCCGAAAATACCAGCTAAAAATCCAGGTTTTTTGTTTTCAAGAACACTGTTAAACTTAACCTGACTTGTTTGGTTACGATTTTTAGGTTTATAATTTCTTATAAACGCAGGTGGTTGCTCCTTTTTAAACAAATCACCTTTGGGAATAGAAATTCTAGAGTTTGGTTGGTTTTTAGGGAGACCCAAGTTGTTCACGACACCAGTGTTGTTGGGGAGACCCAAGTTGTTGGCGGCACCAGTGTTGTTCGCGGGTAGACCCAGGTTGTTGGCGGCACCAGTGTTGTTCGCGGGTAGACCCAGGTTGTTGGCGGCACCAGTGTTGTTCGCGGGTAGACCCAGGTTGTTGGCGGCACCAGTGTTGTTGGGCAGACCCAGGTTGTTGGCGACTCCAGTGTTGTTGGGCAGACCCAGGTTGTTGGCGGCACCAGTGTTGTTGGGCAGACCCAGGTTGTTGGCGGGGAGAGCTAATGTCTCTCTCTTGACACCAATACGTCTCCTCGCAATCTTCACAGGTTCACGAACTTTCATATACATAAGACGTGTACCTATGGCATCAGATAGGTCTTGTTTAGTAAGAGCATCAATGTTCTTAAGACCAACCTTTTTCGCGAAACGTTTCAAGACACCCTTTTTAGTCGAGGAATTGAAAAACTGTTCATAGTCCTTAGCTGTCAGGGGTGACTTCTTATCTATGAGATATGTTCGCGTTGAATTCATGACGAGAGGTGGTAATGGTAACTTACCCCCCTGAATGTCATCGTACACCTGACAGATTTCCTCTCTTGTCAGTTTAAGGTTCTCCCCAGTATTCATCTTTATGAGTTTTCTGAGGGTTTTCATATCCGCGTCTGGATCGCACGCGTCTATCATATATCTTAAACTGACAAAAAAGTTTTATTGTTGAAAATGTGTAAAATTATTTGAGACCCAGAAGTTGGTCAACAATGCGTTTCTTTTCCTTGGTGGGCATGGGTTGTTTGATTACGTAGTTCCTCAATTTGGTTCTTATCACGGCTATATCAGCTCTTGGAACTTTGAGACTTTTGAGATACGACTGCTTCATCTCATTTTTGATTGGAAGTTTTGAAACGAAAGTGACTAGGAAAGTTTTACTCTTTTCATTCTGTTTATCTTTAGCTGAAGACAATGTAATCGTCTTTGTTAAATCTGTTTTACCAGTCATGAAACTTTTCATGTACGCATTGATTTCTCGCTTGGATAGATGAGTAAGTCCGAAGAGGTGCTTCTCGAGAACGGGTTTCTTTTCCTGCCGTTTCTTTTCTTTGAGTTTCTTCTGCTCCCGCTCTTTCTTTTCTTCGAGTTTCTTCTGCTCCCGCTCTTTCTTTTCTTCGAGTTTCTGTTTACGAGAAACTACCCTTTGCACCGCTCGAGCTTTTCCACGGACGATTTTAGCTTGTACCCTACTCTCTTGGCGTTTGCTCGCCGTTCTTCTCATCTCGCGTCTGAGTCGACCTTTTTGGGCTTGTTTGACCATCTGGGACGCACGTCTCTTGAGAGACTCAATACTCTTCGTGTCATCACCAACACTTCCAATAAGCTGTTTTTTGACGTCATTCGTGAGATCCAGTGAGTTCAGATATACCTTGAGTTCCGTCCTCAATTTTCCACGTCTCGATGTCTGTGTCTTGAGATTTTGAATCGTAGTCTGAATCTTTCTCTTGAGTGTGTTGACATTTGTGTCAAGTTTCACACTTTTCAAGAATGAGGACTTCACACTTTCACTCAAGTTTGATGTGTTCATAAACTTTTTAATCTCATCTCTCTTTTTTCGTATGAGTACTGCATTGGCTTCAGCTTTCACTCGGTCGGCTTCGGCTTTTATGGTTTTGGCTGTAGCAGGTGTGAGGGATTTGTCAATTTTTTTGAGTATCTTACTTCCATTCTCACCCAGTCGTAGAGAAACCACGTAGTTTCTGAGACGCTTCTGGAGGTTGAGTTGTCCCCGAGCTTTTGTGTTTATCTGTTTCGCTTTCGAGATGAGTGCATTGACACTAGCAGGTTTAGCTCTAAAATTTTTCAGAATTGCCTTTTTATTTTCACCTGAGATGACCAAGTTTTTCATGACACCCACTAACCGCTCCCTGTTTCTCTGAACACGAAGATTGGAGGCATTCAACTTGGACGCGTTTAATTTCTGTGCAGGATTCTTGTCAAAGACATTCATAATCTTTTTTGTGTTAGCTTCAGAGAGTTTCAGATTCTTCAGATGTCCCAGGAGTTGTTGGCGTTCATTTGAGCGTTTCTCATCCACGCGCATCTTCTTGAGTGCCTTGGCTTGTGTCTCAAACGCAAGGGCGTTACCAGGGTTTGTGTTGAAGCTATTGAGGATAGTTTTCTTGTCAGCGTTGCTGAGGTTTAAGGGGTCGATGAGCTTTTCAACCTTGAGACGATTCTCAGCAATTTTCTCGGCGATACGTTTCTTCTTGAGGTTCATCGCTTTCGCGCGCATGGTTACAAAATTTTTAGTCTTGTCAAAGTTTTTGAGTACACTCTTTCTATCACCAACACCGAGGTCAAGCTCGGTGTTTATGAATTCGTAGAGCATCCTCCTCTCATCAGCCAGTTTCTCCTCAGCTCTCTTCTTTCGAAGTTCGGATGCATTCTTAAGAACATTCTTCAGTGACACATTTTGAGTAGCAAACTTTTGTAAGAGGGTATCCTGATTTTGGGGGAACATATTTTTGATAGACTCTCGGAGCTTAGTGTACTCCACCCCCTTCTTGTTTTCGAGGGCGCCAAGTAATCGCATACGAGCTTGGTTGGCATCTTGAGGAGTGACAATTTTACTCAAGTCCATTTCAAACTTAATACCAGACTGGAGAGCCATGTTCGAAATATCCTTACGTAACACGGCTGCGTAGGCGTTTGTGATGTCTTGGTCGAGTGGTGCCACACCATTGAGGTCTCTGAGACCCTTAATCCTATTCTCAAGTTTCGTGGAGTTTGGAAGACTTTTAACGCGTTCGAGGAGACGTTTTCTCTCATTAGAAATGAGCTTATTTTGCTCCGCCTTGGTCATGTACCTATCGATATTTTGAGGAAACATGGCGTACTTGTTCATGAAACCTTTTACACGATTATTCTTTTCGTTCAATCCCAGATTGTTCACCAAGTACGTTTTGAGATTGAATGTACCCTGCCTCTTACGCATGGCATTCAGATTTTTAGCTTCATTCCTAACTACCTCACCCTTTATCGCGTACGAATCGAGTAACATCAACTTATCCTCATCATTCAAGAACTTGAATCTATTCAGATAGGAGGCAAACTTTTCCCGCTTTTCTTCGAACGCCTCCTGGTTCCGACTGTTTTTGAAATTTGTGATTTGCGCCTTTATAGTGTTCAAGTTAGCTACATTCGAATCAAAGTTTCTAAGAAACATTATCTTGACCGTGTTTTTGAGACCCACCTTGTTCAAGTGGTTGACGAGTGCCTTCCTATTTTTAGCGCGAGGGGCATTCACTGTTTTGATAGCTGCGTTAGTCGCTGATTTTTTCAGGGGTGCAAAATCTATGTAGTACCCATCCAGAGCCATTTTAATCCTTTGGCGGTCTTCATGTGTAAGACCCGTCAGTGTATCCATGTAATCGATAAACTCCGTATTACTTTCCACCCATCTCTCATGTTTGCGGAATCCCTCGATAGTCTTCGCTTCGTTGAGTAGCTTTTGAGGAGGTATGTACGTCTTGTTAAATTTGTTCATGATATGATTGAAATTGGTTCGGTCTAAGTTAAATTTCTTGAGACCATTTACCAATTTTCCACGGTTTGATTCACGTAGAGCAGTAAACTTTTCTATGAAGAACCTGTCTGCGTCTTTCTTGATAGTGTTCATTGGTTCATCATTCACAGCCAGGCGCTGAATGAAAGGTTGCTGTTCCTCGGGTGTCAAGCCGATACGAGTCAGGTGAAACATGAGTTTATCCACCTTGTTTTGTGTTTTCATACCACGTTTCTGTTGTGCGTACATGTTTGCACTCATCTGAACCGTTGGAACGTTTGCACCAGCGTTGAAATTTTGAAGAAATTGCTTTTTCTCGTTCGCAGTCAGGGTTTTGTAGTCATTCAGGAACAGTTTGAGAGCTTGACGGTTTGTATTTCTTTGACGTTTGGATATATTCTTCGACAGTCTAATTTGTGCATATTCGGAATTCTTCATAGCACGTCGAGCATTCTTGACATTCTGTGGATTGTTAGTCATGATACCGTACATGTTCTGGATTTGGGACTGAATCACTTCCCGCATGGGAACAATCGCTTCGATGGTGTCAATCGCTGCGATGTCATCGAGGAGGTCGATGCTACCACTGAGTGCCAGATTCGAGAGTTTCTTCTTCTCTTCACCCAACTTCTTCTGGTAGGCTTTCTCGAGATTTTGCCTAGCCGTCTTCAGGTTCGAGACGTTGAGGTTGTACGAAATCGTCTTCGCACGTTCAAGTAGCTTGTCCTTCTCAGACTGCACCTGAGCTTTCTTTTGAAGAGCCTCATTGACCTTAGTCTTAGCGTTCGTTAGGGAGATGTTAGTCGTCTCAAAGTTTTTGATAAATTTGTTCTTATCAACATTGAGATTCTTCACATAGGCACGAAGTTCATTGAGGTCTTTCTGACGAGCTGTCTTCTTCATATTTTCCACATTCGTCTTGACATTTTCCCGAAGCTTGGGGATATCAACCTTCTCCAAACGCATGCGATTGATGAAGACCTGCTGCTTGTTTTGGGGGAGTTCAGACTTTTGTACGAAATTCACGAAACGTTGTTTTTCCTGTGTCAACTTTTCGAGGTTCTTTTGTCTCTTCTCTGCCACCTGCTCGGATGCAGTTCTCTCGATGTTCTTCTTCAATGTCACGAGTCTATCAAGACTGATGACTGTTGGAATCTTCGTCTCAACATTCTTTTCAACTGCGAGTTCCGAGAGTTTCCTCTTACCCGATTCAACTAGGTTGACACGGACAACATCGACATCCTCCTTGGTTTTCGCACCCGCTATGGAACCCGCGAACGTATTGTAAATGTTCAATTCACGAGCGACCGAGACAAGCCTCTCCTTTTGTTCAGCGACTGTGGTGGTACGTCGAGTTTCACCAGCATTCTCGATGGACTTTCTTAGAACCTCGATTTCCTCATCCGTCTGGACAGCAGAAATTTGCGATTCAAACTGTTTACCGACGTTGAGGGACTGTGCCAACTTTGTGAGGCTCGCCCGTTTTGACGCGATATTCTGTTGGGTACCGAGTTGCTTCAGTCTCCTTCCTTCTTGAATGAGTCCCTGAATCACCGCCTTATCAGGTCTAAACTTAGCCATAATCTGGTCTTGTTGAACCTGGGTCAGTCCCAAACGGACGAGGGCATCCTTCAGAAACTGACGCTCCTTCGAGACACCCTTCGCCGCCACTCGTTTTTGTAGTGCCAGTGCATCTTTTCTGATGACACTAACACTTTCACCTTCACCCAAACGTTTGATGAATGCGTTTTTGTCAGCCTGGTTTATCTTAAGTCCAGTGAGAAAACGGGAGAGAGCTTGTTGCGGCTTTGACTTGGCTTCCTTCTTTCGTATCTCGACAAGTCTATTCGCACGCACTTTCAGGCGCTTGAGGTCAGTCTTATCGTTGATGAGACGAAGAAGGGACATTTTATTCCTTCTACCAAGATTCATGTCAGCTAGAATCAACCCAAACTCTTTGCGCTTCTTACCCACCGCCATTCCCCGTTTGATTTGGTTGTCCCTATATGCCTGACGCAAAAGTCTACCCTTATCCGCACCCTGAGCCGCCATCTGCTGGTACGCCAACACATCGCTCTTGGTAAGGAATGGGAGTCCCGCTAACCGAACTTTGAATGTACCCACATCCATTTATATTAGGCTGATAAAAAAGTATATCCCAAATTAAAAAGTCGTACCTTTTCTTCGTATTCCATATTGAAATCAAAAATATCTGTGTCACCCACGTTTATTTCCACCATTTCTATGGGAGCGTTATACGTCGTTCGGTTTGTGAGTGCTGAACGAACGAGTGTCTCCACAAATTGTTTAGGTGTATCTATAGATTCTCTATAAATCGTATCCATCTTGATTCGGATGCATGTAATTTCATGGGGTTTCTTATCCATGAAAGGTGTCAGTGGATAGTCCTCTTTGGTACCACCATCAACGTATGTACGACCCTCGTGATTTCCACATGCGAATATAAAGGGAACCGCCATGCTCATACATACTGCATCTATCACCTTCATGTGCGGATGGCTATCCTTCGAAAAGTACACAGTCTCGGAGGTGTTCAAGCAGTACGCAGACACATAAATCTTCATATCCAACTCCCCAAACGTCGGATCGGAGCCACAGATGTCCACCAACTTTTTACGAATCGGATCCATATCAACAAAACCAAATTTGTTAAAAAATGAGCCGATGCGTATTTTAACAAAGTTGGGGATATTTAGAGAAAGTGATTTATCCAGTACTTCGTCGACAGACATCCCCATCGCCAAGAAAAGAGCCAAAATTGCACCCGCAGACGCTCCAGATATTTCTTTCACGTCCGCGAGCGCCATCTCGCGTGCCTTCAAGGCGCCGATTAGGGTGAAAATACCCATAGATGCTGGGCCAAGTACGAGATACTTCATCCTCTTACTTAGTAGAACTGAGGAAATTGGCGACGCAAAATCGCAAACACGACCGCGAACACAATCGTGTGGGTCAGCGCCGCGGCGATGCTGGTTTGACCCGACTGGAGGACACCACCCGAGCCTGGGGGGAGGGTCAACAGGAGACCAGGGCTGAGCGCGATGAAGAGCGCGGTGGTCACGAGCAGGTCGGTCTTGGTGAGGACGAGACCCATCGCCTTGGCAATGAGGCTGTACACCAAGAAGAACACGAGCGCGTGGAAGAACACGGCGGGCTGGCTGGTCTTGCGGTTGGCGAACTTGACGTTCTTGCCCGCGGTGGTGAGGAGAACACCTGGGCTGAGCGACAAAAAAAGAGCAGCTGGGATGGCAACCTTCTGAGAAGTAAGGTTAGGGGGAAGCATTTAATATACACTTAGATATTTTTCTGTATAGTCGACGAAATGATAATAGGTAGCACCTCTCATCATCTCCTCATGGAGACCATTGTCATTGACGACACGCCTGATATGTCTCCAAATATCATGGAGTACCTGGTCATGTGACGTACCAACACGCTCGTGATACGGGTTATGTTCATCATAACAAAATTCAACAAAATCACAGAATTGTCCTGAGTGTTCCAACCCTGCATCATACAGGAGTGTCCTGATGGTATTCCACATCATCTTGAGTTCATCTGAGTATTCGACTTCCCAGTCTTCGATATTCAGAGGAGTGTTATCATTAAAATCGTCATCGTCACTGGCATCGGCATCAAAGCCAGTGTTCGCTTCATACACGTATTGGCTCCAAACCATTGTTAGTTACTTATCTTCTTGTTCGGGCTTTTCTTTTATACCAGTTAACGAGATTGAGGTAGATTCGGTAACTTTAAGTCCATCCTTAATCGCATTTAGGGCGCCTTCGACCTTCGCCTCATCTCCACCGAAAAACTTGAGGAGACCCTCCCTAATGGCATCCTTATTCATACCACCCTTCCTGACAGACTTGCGAATACTAATCTTACCCTTCCTGAGGTTAATGGTATCAATGCCCTGGCCTATCATATGCTTCTTCACATTCTCCTTAAGACGCTTCTCCTCCTGGTTTAGGACTTTGATATCAGCTTTCGCTTCAGAAAGTTGCTTGGTGAGTTCCACGAGTTTGGAAACACTCTCGGAAAGTTCATTGGATACAGACGTCATTATTTGTTAGAATTCGCACCTAATCTTTAAGCGCAAAGACCACGCTGCATGAGGTCGGGGACAATAGTGGAGTTGTTCCACACGAAAGGCTCCTTGGGGTTGGGGGGATCCTTGCGAATCTGCTGGTTCGCGTTGCGGAGCGCACCACCAACGGTCTCGGGGAAGCCAATCTGCTTACGGGGCTCGAGGAAGTTCTGACCCTTGAGGATGTCCTCTGGGGCAAACTGACCAAAATCCTCGGCGGAGGCAACCTCACGGGGAAGGAGGGACGAGGCGAGACCAGTGCCACGCTTCATGCCACCACAGACAGTGTCCGCAGCAGGACCAGCAGCAGCGGGGCCAGTAGCG
>Ga0209653_1000317_pt1 | contig 43269 bp, 34 predicted proteins | sample SaaInl6LU_22_DNA_FD_184644 | JGI IMG/M metagenome (GOLD analysis project Ga0209653, IMG submission 184644) | Marine microbial communities from expanding oxygen minimum zones in the Saanich Inlet - ESP_116LU_22_DNA (SPAdes) (version 2) | ecosystem: Environmental > Aquatic > Marine > Intertidal... | reverse complement strand
AACAAGAAAAGGAAGAAAGAAAACAGTTGCAAACAAAAAGAAAGCAACTAAATAATAAGTAGTTTATTATGGCAAAGACAAATGCAAAGAAAAAAAAGAAGGTTGTTGTAGAATCAACTGGACAAGCTCATATCCAAGCTTCGTTCAATAACATCATCATTTCTTTAACAAACAATAGTGGTCAAGTTATTTCTTGGTCATCTGCTGGAAAAATGGGATTTAGAGGTTCTAAGAAAAACACTCCTTATGCTGCACAAATGGCTGCTGAAGATTGTTCAAAAGAAGCTTTTGAATACGGATTGAGAAAAGTAAAAGTTTTTGTAAAAGGTCCTGGTCAAGGAAGAGAATCCGCAATCAGAACAATTCACAATGCAGGAATTATCGTTACAGAAATCGTTGATGTAACTCCAATTCCACACAATGGATGTCGTCCACCGAAAAGAAGAAGAGTTTAATCATTAATAGAATTATCTAACAAAAGATATAATAGCACTATGGCAAGATATACAGGCCCAAAATCAAGAATTGCAAGAAGATTTAAAGAACCAATCTTTGGTCCAGACAAAAGTTTGGAGAAAAGAAATTATGGTCCAGGTCAACATGGTCCAAACAAAAGAAGACCAAAGCAATCTGAATACGGTATTCAGTTGATGGAAAAGCAAAAAGCAAAATATACTTATGGTATTTTGGAAAAGCAATTCAGAAACTTATACAAAAAAGCTAAGGCAAGTAATGGAATTACTGGTGAAGTATTGTTACAATTATGTGAGCAAAGACTTGACAACGTAGTTTACAGATTTGGAATTTCTCCAACAAGAAGTGGGGCAAGACAATTTGTATCTCACAGACACATTACTGTTAATGGTGAAGTATTAAACATTCCTTCATACCAAGTAAAAGAAGGAGATGTAATTGGTGTTAGAGAGAAATCAAAATCTATCCCAGGAATTACAGGGTCATTGGCTGCAAATAATAAGTCTTTTGATTGGATGGAATGGAATCCAAGTGAAATGAGCGGAAAATTCATTAAAGTTCCGGAAAGAGTTCAGATTCCTGAAAACATCAAAGAACAATTAATAGTCGAGTTATACTCTAAATAATAACTAGAACAAAAAACATTTTTAAAAATGGCAATATTAGATTTTCAAAAACCAGATAAGGTAATCATGCTTGATTCTGATGAGTTCGTAGGAAAGTTCGAATTCAGACCTTTAGAGCCAGGTTATGGAATTACTGTTGGTAATGCATTAAGAAGAATTCTTTTGTCTTCATTAGAAGGTTTCGCAATCACATCTTTACACATTGAAGGTGTTGATCACGAATTCTCTTCTATCAAGGGAGTTGTTCAAGATGTTACAGAAATCATCCTTAACTTAAAACAAGTTAGATTTAAAAGACAAATTGAAGACACTGAGTCTGAAGTTGTTAAATTTAAAATTAGCAACCAAACTAAGTTCACTGCAGCAGATATCGGTAAAGCTACTTCTGCATTCCAAGTAATCAATACAGATATGGTTATTTGTGAATTAGACAAAGGAATTACTTTGGAAGTTGAGATGAACATTGGTAAAGGGAGAGGTTACAGACCTTCTGAAGAAAATAAAGATGAAAACTCTAAGATTGGTACAATCGCAATAGATTCTATCTTTACACCAATTAAGAATGTGAAATATACGGTAGAAGATTACCGTGTTGAGCAAAGAACAGATTACGAGCAATTAAACTTCGAAATCACTACAGACGGATCTATCGATCCAAAATCTGCATTGAAAGAAGCTGCTAAGATTTTGATTCACCACTTCATGTTGTTCTCGGATGAGAGAATTACATTGGATGTAGATGAAAAGAAAAATGAAGAAGAGTTTGATGAAACTTCATTACACATGAGGCAATTGTTGAAAAACAAATTGGTGGATATGGAATTGTCAGTAAGAGCTCTTAACTGTTTGAAATCAGCTGACGTTGAAACATTAGGTGAGTTAGTGTCTTACCACAAAAGTGACTTATTGAAATTCAGAAACTTTGGAAAGAAATCTCTTACTGAGTTGGAAGAATTAATTGAGTCGAAAGGATTGGCATTCGGAATGGATGTATCAAAGTACAATCTAGATAGCTAATATTATATCACGAGAGATAAAAGGAAGAAATGAAACACGGAAAAAAGTTTAAAAGTTTAAGTAGAACTAAATCGCACAGAAAAGCGTTGATGGGTAACCTAGCTTCTGAGTTGGTTAAACACAAAAGAATTAAAACTACTTTAACTAAAGGAAAAGAGCTTAGAAAATACATCGAGCCAGTTTTGACTAAATGCAAAGAAGATACTACTCACAACAGAAGATTAGTATTTAAGGCATTGTTGAACAATGAACAAGCTAAGGGATTAGTTACTGAATTGTTTAGAGAAGTAGCTCCAAAAATTATGGATCGTCCAGGTGGATATACTAGAATTATAAAATTGCCGCCAAGACAAGGTGATAATGCACCAATGTGTTACATCGAACTGGTTGATTATAATGAAATCTATTCTGCTGATGGTAGTGAAAAGAAAACTACTACAAGAAGAAGTAGAAGAGGTGGAGCTAAAAAAACTGTTGCTGTAGAAACACCGATCGAAGAAGTGGTTGAATCAAATGAAAAAGTTGAACCAAAAGCTGATGAGGCGAAACCAGCTGACTCTGAAGAAGAATAAATGAATTGTTATTAATTATTTATAAAAAGGATGTAATTTAAGAATTGCATCCTTTTTTTTTAACTTATTTTTGCATAAATCAATCAATTTTTAAACCTATTTATACATGATAGAAAAGAATAAATCAATTTTATTGCTAGCAGATGGAACTGTTTTTGAAGGAATTGCAATTGGTAAACCAGGAACTTATTCGGGCGAAATTGCTTTCAATACTGGGATGACTGGCTACCAAGAGATTTTCACTGATCCTTCGTATTATGAACAAATATTGATTATGACTACTTCTCACATCGGGAATTATGGAACTATCAAAAAAGAAATAGAAAGTGATTCAATTAAGATTGCTGGGCTTATTGTAAAAAAGTTTTCAGAAACTCATTCTCGAGCTGGTGATGTAACTTCTCTTAATGATTTACTAATAGAAAACAACAGAGGAGGAATAAGTGACATTGATACTAGAGCTCTTGTTCGTCATGTGAGAAGCAAAGGTGCAATGAATGTTATTATTTCTTCAGAAATAATGGACATTGAAGAATTAAAAAAGGAATTGATAAAAACTCCTTCCATGGATGGATTAGAGCTTTCTTCAAAAGTTTCGACTGAAAATCCTTTTACTGTAGGAGATGAAAAAGCCGATTACAAAGTAGCTTTATTGGATTATGGAGTTAAAAAGAACATAGTAAGATGTTTAGTGGACAGAGGTTGTTTCGTAAAGGTTTTTCCCTACAATTCTAATTTATCTGATATAACTGCATTTCAACCTGATGGAATCATGCTTTCTAACGGACCTGGAGATCCATCGGCTATGCCAAACGAAATAGCAACAGTGAAAGAATTAACCCAATTGGGTATTCCAATGTTTGGTATTTGTTTAGGACACCAAATTTTGGCTTTAAGCCAGGGATTAAGCACATTCAAAATGCACAACGGGCACAGAGGAGTAAATCATCCTGTAAAGAATTTGCTTACTGGAAAGGGTGAGATAACTTCACAAAATCATGGTTTTGTGGTTAACAGAGAAGTAGCTGAAGCCCATGCTAATATTGAAATGACACACGTTCATTTGAATGATGATACTTTAGCAGGATTCAAACTGAAAGATAGAAAAATATTTTCGGTGCAGTATCACCCAGAGTCTTCTCCGGGCCCAAATGATTCAAGGTATTTATTCGATGATTTCGTTATGAATATCAAAGAAAATAAATCACAATTAGTTTAATTTTTTAAGAAATACAAAAAGAAGTATGAGTTATATTGTAAACGTTCACGCAAGAGAAATTTTAGATTCACGAGGAAATCCAACTATTGAAGTAGATGTATTGACAAGTGATGGAAGTATGGGGAGAGCAGCAGTTCCTTCTGGAGCTTCTACAGGAATTCACGAAGCAGTAGAGTTAAGAGATGGAGATTCTTCTCGTTATTTAGGAAAAGGAGTGTTGAAAGCTGTAGAAAATGTAAATTCAATTCTAGACGAAGAGCTTCACGGGACAATGATTACAGATCAATTAGGAATTGATACAATCATGAGAAATGCTGATGGAACCGAAAACAAAGGAAACATTGGTGCAAACGCAATTCTTGGTGTTTCTTTGGCTTGTGCCAGAGCAGCTGCCGATTCTTTAGGGATTTCATTGTATAGCTATTTGGGGGGAATGTTAGGAACAACTTTACCTGTACCTATGATGAATATTTTGAACGGAGGATCGCATGCCGACAACAAAATAGATGTACAAGAATTTATGGTAATGCCTTTCGGAGCACATTCATTTGCCGAAGCTTTGAGAATGGGAACTGAAGTATTTCATCATTTGAAAGCAGTTTTGAAAGAAAAAGGTCTTTCTACAAATGTGGGTGATGAAGGAGGTTTTGCTCCAAATTTACAGTCAAACGAAGAAGGAATAAAAGTAGTAATGAAAGCGATTGAAAGAGCAGGCTACAAGCCTGGCAAAGACATTTGGATTGCATTGGATGCTGCGGCTTCTGAATTTTACAACAAAGAAGAAGGAGTTTATCACCTAGAATCGACTGGGGATAAATTGACCTCTGAACAAATGGTTGAGTTTTGGGCCGATTGGTGTGAAAAATATCCTATTGCATCTATCGAAGATGGATTGGATGAAGACGATTGGAAAGGATGGAAAATGTTGACTGAAAAACTTGGAAACAAAGTTCAATTGGTAGGAGATGATTTGTTTGTGACAAACACAAAGAGATTGGCAAGAGGAATAGAAGAGGGAATTGCAAATTCAATTCTTATAAAAGTAAATCAAATAGGAACATTAACCGAGACGATTGAAGCTATTCAAATGGCTAACAAAGCTGGATATACTTCAGTGATGAGTCACAGAAGTGGAGAAACTGAAGATTCTATCATTGCTGATTTGGCTGTGGCATTAAATACAGGTCAAATAAAGACAGGTTCTGCTTCTCGTAGTGATCGTATTGCTAAATACAACCAATTACTCAGAATAGAAGAGGAACTTGGAGAGAAAGCTTATTTTCCAGGGAAGGACTTTAAGTTTATTTAATTATTTTAATAGAATTTAATTCAAATCCTTACTATATATCTAGTGAGGATTTTTTTTGTTTATTAGTCTAAATTGATTCGTAATTTTTTGTTCAATTCAATTTTTTTCTAATTTGCTACTTTGGTAAGAGGTTTTATTTCACTCCATCCTTTGGAATGTTTAGTGAAATTGGAATTGCAAAATCCTTTTTACAAGCTGGTTTGGTTTTTGGGTTTTAACTCAACCGTTTTATTTCCAAAAAACACTATCTTTAGTGCTATGAAAAAAAATAGCCTATTCGTAATGACTATTCTGTCTTTGTCCTTTTTGTTAAATGGATTTGGAACGTTGCACGAATACTATATTTCCATCACAAATATTGATTACAATCCGATGTCGCAAACTATCGAGATTTCTCAACAATACATTGCGCATGATGTGGAAAAAGCTATTTTGCGGAAACACAATGTAAATCTTCATTTGGCTGAGCCGAATGAACACCCTCAAGCGGACAGTATTCTCGAAGTTTATTTTCGTGATAATTTTGAGTTATCTATTGACTCTACTATTCAACTAAATTGGATTGGAAGAGAAGTGAAATTAGATGAATCATTATTTATTTACCTTCAATCAGAAAAAATAGAACAGCCCGATAAGTTGACAGTTAAAAACACTAGCTTAACCGAAGTTTTTCCAGCTCAATCGAATATTACTCATGTAAAAATTGGGGATCAACAACATACCAAATCAATCAATAGAATAACCAACACGCATACATTTACCGCACAATAATATGAAGAAAATTACCTTAATGGCTATAGCTGGGCTTTTTGCAGTTTCTGGTAACACACAGGAATACAATACCAATAAATTCAGACAATTAAAACAAGAATTACCTACACCCAATGTGTATAGAACAGCTGCAGGAGCTCCTGGTCATGAGTACTACCAACAAAAAGCTGATTATAACTTAGACATCACTTTGGACGATGAAAATCAAAAGTTATTTGGAGAAGGAACTGTTACTTACTTCAACAATTCGCCTGATAAACTGGAATATTTATGGGTGCAATTGGATCAAAATGTGAGAGCATTGGATTCTGACTCTAAAAAAATTGCGACTAGCTCAATTTCTGAAGGTGCAGGTATGTGGTCAATGAATGCATTGTTGAGTGATTTTGATGGAGGCTTTAAAATTGATTATTTGAAAAAATCTGACGGTAAAGATCAGTCTTACACCATCAACAAAACCATGTTGAGGATTAATTTAGAAACTCCTTTGGCTCCTGGTAAATCATTTACTTTTAAAATGAAATGGAACTACAACATCAATGACAGAGACAAAGTAGGAGGAAGATCGGGAATGGAATATTTTCCAGAAGAAGACAACTATTTGTATACAATTGCTCAGTTTTACCCAAGAATGTGTGTGTACAACGATGTAGAGGGATGGCAAAACAAACAGTTTTTGGGAAGAGGTGAATTTGCTCTTGTTTTTGGAGATTACAAAGTAAATATTACAACTCCAAGCGATCATGTTGTAGGGTCTACAGGTGAGCTTACTAATGTGAAAGATGTCATTACTTCGGCACAGTACAATCGTTTTAAAAAAGCGAAAAATTCGTATAAAAATCCAGTTGTTGTTGTGACTCAAAATGAGGCAGAAGAAGCTGAAAAAAATAAAGCTACAGGAACAAAAACGTGGAGGTTTCATGCCAAAAACGTGAGAGATTTTGCTTTCGCGAGTTCACGTAAATTTATTTGGGATGTGATGGCTGTAAAGCAAGAAGGAGCTCCAGATGTATTGGCGATGAGTTATTACCCAAAAGAAGGAAATCCATTGTGGGAACAATATTCTACAAAGGCGGTTGCTCAAACTTTGAGAACCTATTCTAAGTACACAATTCCTTATCCTTATTCGAAGGCTATTTCTGTGCACTCAAAAAGTATTGGGATGGAATATCCTATGATTTGTTTCAATTTTGGACGACCAGAAAAAGATGGGACATATTCTGATAGAACTAAATACGGAATGATTGGTGTAATTATTCACGAAGTAGGACACAACTACTTTCCTATGATTATTAACTCGGATGAGCGTCAGTGGACTTGGATGGATGAAGGTTTAAATACCTTTTTGCAATACTTGACAGAGCAAGAATTTGAAAGAAATTTTCCATCGAGAAGAGGACCAGCATACAAAATTACGGATTACATGAAAGGTGAAAAATCTAGAATTTCGCCAATTATGACGAATTCAGAATCTATTTTTCAGTTTGGAAACAATGCTTATGGAAAGCCAGCTACAGCTCTTAATATTTTAAGAGAAACTGTAATGGGAAGAGAATTATTTGATTATGCATTCAAGACTTATGCGGAACGATGGGCTTTTAAGCATCCTACTCCTGCAGATTTTTTCAGAACAATGGAAGATGCATCTGCTGTGGATTTGGATTGGTTTTGGAGAGGATGGTTTTACACTACGGACCATGTAGATATTTCTATGGATGAAGTAAAATGGCTGCAGATTGACACCAAAAATCCAGAAGTAGAAAAAGCTATACTTAAGAAAAATAAAATGGAAGAAGACAGTAGTTTTGTTGGGAATCAAAGAAACAAGACTGCCATAGAATCTACGTACAACGAAAGGGACAAAAGTTTGAATGATTTTTATACTTCCTATGACGAATTTGAAGTAACGGAGGCAGACAAAGAGAGCTACGAAAGATATGTTTCTAACCTAACTGATGAAGAGAAGGAATTAATCGGAGCTAACTATAATTTCTATGAAATTAAATTCACCAATGTGGGAGGATTGGTAATGCCAATTATTCTGGAGTTTCAATACAAAGATGGAACAAAAGAAAAAGAGCACATTCCTGCAGAAATATGGAAAATGACTTCTGAAGGAGGAGAGAATCAGTCTGTAACGAAGGTGTTTGTAAAAAAGAAAGAGGTTGCTAATATTGTATTAGATCCAAACCTTGAAACTGCAGACTGTGACAGAGGAAACAACTACTGGCCACATCAAGCAGTTCCTTCTAAGTTTAAATTGTATACGCAAGGAAAGGCTAAAAAACCTTCTCAGCCGAACACGATGCAAAAAGCAAAAAAGTAAACGATAGTGTTTTATATTCAAATCAATCCTAATAGGTTATTTCAACGTGTTAGGATTTTTTTATTGGCTAAAGTTTGTGATTGATTTGAATAATTTGTTTTGTTTGAAGGATTTTCGATTCTCTATAATTCTTATTAAAAGTCAGTCATTAATTTTGATTAAACAACTTCTGTCTATATCGCATTGCTGCACAAAAAAAATACTAACGCGCTCCTTTGTTTATTCTATTTGATTCTCCTTTTGTTTGTGAACAAACCGAAATAGGTTTTTACTCTTAAAGACCAATTATAACTCCCAAAAATAAAACCTCCTCTCGAAGAAATTCGAGAGGAGGTTTTTGAATTAATTGATAAAGAATTAGAGTTATTCCACTCCGTGCATTAGTTTTTGAATTGGCTTATTCAATAGAATTACTAAAAATCCAATTCCTAAAAGTACATAAGCAAGAATACTAAAAATTTCAGTGTATTGTTTCAGTCCTTCTTGAGTTGTAAGTTTGATTACTTCTCCACTTTCTCCGTGTCCTCCTCCAGACATTGATGCAATAATACCACCTAGGTAATTTGCCATTGCCCATGAAAGAAACCATGCTCCCATTGCCATTCCTGCTACCTTTTTTGGAGCAAGTTTAGTTACCATAGATAATCCAATTGGAGAGATAAACAATTCACCAGTAGTGTGAAGTAAGTACAATAAAATAAGCGTTATTAGTGGTACTTGAAATTCTTCATTTGCAAAAGGCAACATGAATTTAACGACCAAAAATCCTAAGGCAATTTGAAAAAATGCCAAACCAAACTTCACTGGTATACTTGGGTTTTTTCCCATTTTGGATAACTTAACCCACATTGCAGAGAATATTGATCCAAAAACTATAATGAAAAATGGATTGAAAAATTGAGTCATTGAAGCAGGCATTTCCCAATCAAATATCATTCTGTCAACATTTCTATCAGCAAAAAGAGTTAAAGATGTTCCTGCTTGTTCAAAACACGCCCAAAACACAACATTTACCAAGAAAAGGATAAAGAAAGCAATCATTCTATCAAACCAGATAGACTTTGATTTGTCTCCAGTTTTTTCAGCCAACATATCTGTTTCATTTGCCAACTCCATTCTTTTGTCTTCTTTTCTACCAGCTATTAACAATGTATAACTCACAATAGCAAGTAATCCCAATAGCAACCACATCATTACACTATTATGTTGTATTAAAACGTAACAAGCTGGGATTAGGAAAAGAGAACCAATTGAAATTAATTGAACCATATTTAATCCAGCAAATACTTTTTTCTTTCCAGCTTCAGGAATTTGAACTCCAGGAAGTAAATGAAATTGTTTTTTACCACTAAGAAAAATGAAAAAACCAAGTAACATACCGAATCCTGCTAAAGCAAATCCCCATTTAAAACCATGAGTTTCTCCAACCCATGCAATAAGTGTTGTTGCAATAAGAGCACCTATATTAATACCAATGTAGAAAATAGTAAAACCAGAATCTCTTTTTGGATCGCCATCTGCATATAGTTTTCCAACTATTGTAGAAATATTTGCTTTAAAATAACCGTTTCCAATAATTAAAGCTCCCATTCCCATAAGAAGCATTGGTTCAGTTCCTCCAATAATAATGAATTCACCAATAACCATTAAGATTGCTCCAAACAAAACAGCGTATCTGTAACCTAAAAACTTGTCAGCCATGTTTCCTCCCAAAATTGGAGCAGCGTATACTAAACCAGTGTAAGCTCCATAGATTAAAGAAGCTTCTGCATCTCCTTTCATCAGTGATTTTACCAAATAAAGAGTAAGTAACACTCTCATTCCATAATAACAAGATCTTTCCCACATCTCCGAGAAAAATAATGTCATTAAGCCTTTTGGATGGCCTAAAAGTCCTGTTGAATTGTTTGATTCCAAATTCATATTGTTTTTTGTTTTTTTTGGTTAAGTCTCTAAATTAAGACAAATTTTTAATTTCGATAAAAGAATAGTGAAATAAATAAAGTTTAAATTCCTTTTACTTAAATAATCTTGTATTTTTAAAATATGAAAAAAATCATCAATTTATTAGCCTTTTGTACCCTGTTAGTTGGGTGCACAAATCAATACGAATCCAATAACATCGAAAATAACCAAATGGAATCAAACGAAAATAAAGACGTTCATTCTTACGCAGACTTTAGTCGTGCTAACACAACCCACATATTTTTGGATTTAGTAGCCGATTTTGACAAGAAAACTTTATCGGGAATGGCTGCGCATACGATTAAAAATAATAAAGCAACCGAAATAATATTTGACACCAAAGATTTGAACATCACCAAAGTTGTAACCAACGACAAAGGCGGAGAAGTTGAGTTTACTATAGGAAAAGAGGACGAATTTAAAGGTTCAGCGCTTACCGTTGCTATTACTCCAAACACAACACGAGTTGAAATTTATTACTCAACAAATCCAAGTTCTGAAGCTGTTCAGTGGTTGTCTCCACAGCAAACTGCCGATAAAACTCATCCATTTTTGTTTACTCAAGGAGAGGCGAATCTTACAAGATCTTGGATTCCAAACCAGGATTCTCCAGGAAATAAAATCACTTATTCTGCCAAAATAAAAGTGCCAGATTCATTAACAGCTGTGATGAGTGCGAATACAATAAGCGCAAAAAATGGTGTGTTCGAATTTGAAATGAAACAACCTATACCTAGTTATTTGATCGCGTTGGCGATTGGTAAACTAGATTACAAATCATTGGGTGATAGGTCGGGAGTGTACGCAGAACCTAGCATGATGAAGGCTTGTTACGAAGAATTTGAAGAGCTGGAAGCAATGATAGATGCTGCAGAAAAATTATACGGACCTTATGCTTGGGAACAATATGATGTAATTGTGTTGCCTCCAAGTTTTCCTTTTGGAGGGATGGAAAATCCAAGATTAACTTTTGCAACCCCTACAATTATTGCAGGAGACAAATCGCTTACATCGTTAATCGCACACGAATTGGCTCATTCTTGGTCTGGAAACTTGGCAACCAATGCAACTTGGGATGATTTTTGGCTGAATGAAGGTTTTACTGTTTATTTTGAAAGAAGAATTGCAGAAGCTTTATACGGAAGAGATTACTCTGAAATGTTGGCTTTATTGGGTTTTCAAGACTTAACTCATACCTTGGCTGATTTGCCAGCTGAAGACACAAGATTAAAACTAGATTTGGAAGGAAGAAGCCCAGATGATGGAATGTCTGATATTGCCTACGAAAAGGGTTACTTTATGTTGAGAATGATTGAGGAAAAAGTGGGAAGAGAAAAATTCGACTCATTTTTGAAAACGTATTTCGAATACTTTAAGTTTAAAAACTTGACAACGGAAGAATTCTTGGTTTATATTAATGAAGAATTGCCTGCAACTCAAAATATGAATCTGAAAGATTGGATTTACAAACCTGGTTTGCCAGAAAATTGTCCGGTAATAATCTCTGATAAATTTACAAAAGTGGATGAAGTAAGAGAATCCAAGAAGTTTGTGCAAACTCCTGCTGTCACTAAAGATTGGACAACTCACGAGTGGTTACATTTTATAAGAGGAATAGACACTTCATGGAAATTGGTGGATTATACATCGGCCGATGAATTATTTGATTTTACAAATTCTACAAACTCAGAGATTGCGGCTGCATGGTTCGAAAAATCAATAAGAGCAAGCTATCAACCGGCCTATGAAGCGTTAGAAGCTTTTTTAATAAAAGTAGGAAGAAGAAAATTTTTGACCCCGCTGTACAGAGCAATGATAGAAACGAACAAGAAATCGATGGCTAAGAATATTTATCAAAAAGCAAGGCCAAATTATCACTTTGTTTCTACCAACACAATGGACGCATTGTTGGAAATAAACCAATAATATAAGTATCTCAAATATTTTATAGAAAAGAATTGAGTTAGTAGAACAAACAACATCAAACAATGAGGTATTTAATATCGTTGGTTGCCTTTTTGGCGACAATGCAGGTTTATTCACAGAATGATTCTGTAAGCAAAGAACACAAAGGACTTCTCTGGGAAATTACAGGTAATGGACTAACAGAAACTTCTTATTTGTACGGAACTATGCATGTAAGCGGGAGAATTGCTTTTCATTTGGGTGAGGAGTTTTTTGCTGGTTTATCGGCCGTAGACGCCATTGCTTTGGAATCAAATCCTATTATATGGTTAGATGAAATTGTAGAATCTCCATTTGCCAATAATTACCTAGGCAGATACGCTATCGAAAGCCAAGTTTACAAAGGATTTTATAAAAATGCTTTTAAAATTGAACCTCCAGAAAACAAGGATTTTGCATCTTCTCTTTCTTCCAATCATTTTTTAGCAAATTGGATGTTGTACAGAGAAAGTGCGCAAAACAAAGAGTTTGAGGAGGATACATTTTTAGATATGTTTATTTACCAAGCCGGAAGCAAGCAAAACAAACCTGTGTATAGTTTAGAGGATTTTACTCAGACGAGTGCTTTCTCTATGATGTCCAGAATTCCTGATATTGAACCCAAAGAAACTTCGGAATGGTACAAGAAATTGACTAAGGAGAAGAGTTATTATGAAATTCTAGAAGACTCCTATCGAAACCAAGATTTGGATATGTTGGATTCACTTCAAAAAGAAACTTCTTCTCGCAACAACATGAAATATATGTTGTACCTCCGAAACGAAATTATGGCAGATAATATTGACTCTATAATTCAATCTGGCACTAGTTTGTTCATAGGAATTGGTGCGGCTCATTTGGCAAATAGTAAAGGAGTAATTGGGCTGTTGCGCTCAATGGGTTACATAGTTCAGCCAGCTAAAAGAACATTCTCAGAAAAAGCCAAAAGCCAAAAAGAAAAGCTGAGTAAACTAAAGAAACCAGTGCCTTTTACTTATTCATATTCTACTGAATTGTTTCAGCTGGTAACTCCGGGAAAAGTTTACGAAACTCCTGCCAAGGATAATGAAAGACAGTTTTTTTCGCCTGAATTGACCAACGGAACTTTCTATACTTTTAAAATAATAAGTACCTACAAGCATTTGAATGGCCAATCTAAAATCGATTATTTGGCTAAAATTGATAGTTTATTGTTTGAAAATATTCCAGGAAGAATAGAATCGAAAAAAAGAATCAATCAAAATGGATTTGAAGGATTGGATATTTTGAATAAAACCAAAACAGGTGATTATCAAAAATACCGAATCATAGAAACTCCAATTAACGTAATGATTTTTAAAATGGGAGGGAAGCATGATTTTGTAAAAAGCGAAAGCGACAATTTTTTCTCTACCCTTACATTATCGGTTCCCAATAAAGATTGGGTTCAGGTTTCTACCATTAAGAAAGATTTTGTGGTGGATTTGCCTAGTTATTTTCATACAAAGGCCAATACGAAAGCAACTTCTATGTATGCTCATCCCGAAATAGAAGCTTACGACCCTTCTGATTCCTCATATTTTTTGGTAAAAAGAGCATCGCTTCATGATCTTGAATTTATTGAGGAAGATAATTTTGAGTTAAAACGAATAGCTGAAAAATTCTACAAAGAGATTAAAATAGATTCTTTTGAAACAAAAATAGATTCACTTTCGGAATTTCCAACTGCAACCAGCGAAGCAAAAACGGTAGAGGGAAAAACCATTCGATTGAAAATATATATTAAAGGAGCTTTTTATTACTTGCAAGTGGCGGTTTGTGAATCCCAAGAAAAAATAAAACGATTTTTTGATTCCTTCCAATTCAGCCAGTTTGAGTATGCTTTTCCTTTTGAAAACAGAATAGATTCTACGCTGAATTTCAGGGTAAATTCAAATTATATTTCACCGAATCCATACACCCAAATGATAAGAAAGGGGTATGAAATGAAAAGGAATAGAAAAGAAACTGAGGACAAATCCTATTTATCGAGCAATAGGAAAGAAACATATTACTCTGAGAACTACGAGCGTGTGCTGGTAGAATGCGAAAAATTTCATCGCTATCAATATTTCAAACACCTAGATACATTATTCAATAAGGAATTGAGATTGTTTGCCAAAAAAGAAAAACTCGAATTGAAATCAAAGACGAGAGGAAAGGTTGAAAGGCTTGAGTTTGTAGACGCGGTTTTTATAGATACAAATTCGAACAGAACGATAAGAAAGAAACTCATTGTAAACAAAGGAACTCTTTATACATTAACCACAAATTTGGATACGCTAAGCAAAGAATCTAAATTTATAAGTGAGTTTTATGGTTCTTTCACACCCACCGATTCTACCAATCAATTGTCGCTAACAGAAAGTAAATCGCAATTGTTTTTTGATGCATTACTTTCTGGGGATAGCACAGAAAAGGAAATGGCTCTGAAATCTGTGGTAACCACAGTTGAATTTGATGACGAGGATTCAGATAAAATTATGGAGGTGATTGCCAATTATTCTTTTTCTTCAAATCATGTTGATGCAAAAGCCAAATTGATAGAGTCTTTGGCAAGATTAAAAAATCCAACAATCACTCCTTTTTTGGAAAACCTATATTCAAAAGTAGAAGACACGGCCATGTATCAGTTGGCGATATTAAAAGCTCTTGCCAATCGAAAAACCAAGGAATCATCCAAGTTGTTGGTAAAACTGATTGAGGCTGATATTCCTTTAAGTTCCTCTACTTGGGGAACATCTTGGGTGTTTTATCCTTTTTATGATTCATTGAGTCTTACGAAATATGTATATCCCGATTTGTTGAATTTCACTTTTGTGGAAGAATATAAAAAACCAATTTATGATTTGATGCTGAGAGCCCTAGATAGCAGCGAGCTGAAAACAAAAGTTTTGAAAAAGGATTACAAACAGCTATTGCGAGAAGCAAAAATTGAATTGAAATCTCAAATAAGCACAGAGCAAACTGCTATGGCTAAGGAAGGAAAGAAAAAATATTATTATACGAGTTACAAGAACCAAGGGAATTATGAGTTGTTGCGTTATTGCAGAATTCTAGTTCCGTTTTATTCAAAATCTGCGGTTCGGGAGTTCTTTAAGAAAACAGAGAAAGTACAGGACTACAAAGTACAAACGGACATAGCTTGTCTAAAAGTGATTCATGGAATCAAAGTTTCCAATGAAACTTGGCTGAGATTGGCACAAGATGTCATTAATGTACAATATTTGTATTCAAAATTGAAGAGAATCGACCGTTTGGATTTGTTTCCAAAAAGTGAGTATACTCAAGAGGGAATTTGCAAATCGGTATTGTACGAAAGGGGCTTTGATTTTTCAAAAGATTCATTATTGCCAATAACAAAGATTGAAGTTGAGGTGAAAGGGAAAAAAGGCTTTGTTTATTTCTTTAAGTCCAAAGGAGAAAAAGATGACAATTGGGAATTGGATTACATTGGACTGCAACCCTTGGATAGTTCAAAAATAAATATCGTTAATTTGTTTAAGAGTAAAGGTGAACGAATCAGCAAAGACAAGGATTTGGACGAATTGATAGAAGAAAAATTAAAAGAGATTGAACTAAAAGGACACCCAAGAGCAAATGAATCTGAGGATAACTTCGGAGGAGGGTACGACTATTTTTAATACCTTAGGAGCGAAAAAAACATTACATAAGATTGAAATTTCCAGAAAATAACATAAAAAGGTGGGCGATTTTTGCTTTTGATTTATTAGCATCACTTTTTGCTTTGTTCTTGGCTTACGCCTTGAGATTTGACTTTTTTAGTTCTCAACAAGGTTTTGAAGAGGAATTCAAAGTATTATGGTCAGCCCTGCCTATTTTTATTTTGGTTCGAGCTCTGTTTTTTTATTTCGGAAAAACTTATGTAGGAATAATTCGGTACACGAGTACTGAAGATGCCAAACGTATTTTTTATGTTGTAACTGCCGGAACTTTTGCCTTTATTTTGTTAAGTTTTTTCCGTTTCTATGGGATGGACCATAAGTATTTCTTGCCAAGGCCAATTATTGCAATCGAATATTTTCTCACCTTGTTTTTTATGGTAGCAGCCAGAGTTGCTGTTAAGTTGAGTTACCACGAAGGAAGAAAAGATACCGATGGAATGGAGAATGTGATAATTTATGGAGCTGGCGAAATGGGAAGTATTGTCTGCAGAACGCTCCGAGAGTCGGCAAATATAAAACAAAATGTGGTTGCTTTTTTGGATGATAATCCCAAAAAATCTGGGAATACCTTGCTGGGAGTAAAAGTGTATCATACAAGTAAGCTTACTGAAATTGTCAAGAAACAAGACGTGAAATCGTTATTAGTAGCCTTTCAATCGCCCGATATCGATAAGAAAAACCAATTATTGGATACTGCACTTAATTTATCGTTAGACATATTGAACACTCCTCGCGTAGAAAATTGGATTGATGGTCGATTGAATGTCAATCAGATAAAAAAGATAAACATTGAGGATTTATTGGGCAGAAAAGAAATAGCTTTGGACAGGAAAAGAATAGCTCAAGATGTTTTAGGAAAAACTGTTTTGGTAACCGGAGCCGCGGGTTCTATAGGAAGTGAAATGGTGAGGCAATTACTTCGTTTTTCGCCCAATAAAATTGTTCTGTTGGATCAGGCAGAATCGGGTTTGTATGACTTGGAACAGGAGTTAATAGAGTTCTCAGATAAACTAGAAATGGTTGTAGGAGACATTAAAAACAGACATAGAATTGAAAAAGTTTTTTCTTATTTCAAACCTACTTTGGTTTTTCATGCTGCTGCCTATAAGCACGTTCCTCTCATGGAAGATAATCCTTGTGAAGCCATAGAAACAAACGTTCAAGGAACAAAAAATCTGGTAGATTTGTCCGACCAATACAAAGTCGAAAAGTTTGTAATGATTTCAACAGACAAAGCTGTGAATCCAACAAATGTGATGGGCGCATCCAAGAGAATTGCTGAAATCATTGCTCAAAAGAAAAATCTACATTCGTCCACAGCATTTATTACTACCCGTTTCGGAAATGTATTGGGTTCTAATGGTTCTGTAATTCCACTTTTCAAAAGACAAATTGAAAAAGGAGGTCCAGTCACGGTTACTCATCAAGATGTAACTCGATTTTTCATGACTATTCCAGAAGCTTGTCAATTGGTATTAGAAGCAGGAATGATTGGAGAAGGAGGAGAGATTTTGGTCTTTGATATGGGCGAATCCGTAAAAATTATAGATTTAGCAAAAAGAATGATCAAGCTTTCTGGTTTTGAGCCAGAGAAAGAAATTAAAATTAAAATAACTGGCTTGAGACCTGGCGAAAAACTATTTGAAGAAGTTCTTAGTAATTTGGAATCTACTCTGCCTACTCACCACCCTCAAATTTTGATAGGCAAAACCAGAGAGATTCAAGAGGGAACAGAGGATAGAATTTTATCTCTCATACAATTTGCTGTAAATCAAGAGAACGAAGAAGCAGTAAAAGAGATGAAAAAAATTATACCAGAATTTTTAAGCAACAATTCAGTTTTCAATAAATTAGATGAACAAAATCCAACGGCACTATGAATCAAGAAGTAAAAGAATTAGAAAATAAAATTGAAAATTATATTGGTGCGGCTAGCAATATTGAGCTAAAGTTCCAGTATCATGAGATGGAAAAAGAAGTGAAGCTTGATTTAATCACTTTTAATCCAAAACACAACCAGTCGTTTTTATTTCATTCTGCTTTGGGATTTGGTAAGATTGATGCTCTATACAAGATGTTGGATTACCTCAAAAATTACAAAGAAAAAGAAAGTTCATACACCATTCAATGGTCATTAAAAGAAAGTACAGAACTCAACACCTCTTATTTTAGAGCAGCTAACTTGTTGTCGGCAATTGAGAAATTCTATTTTGAAAGAGATGTAAATTCTACTGTTGTATTTAGTGTTGTCTTAAACCCAATATCATGATAAATCAACCAAAGAAAACTCGAACAAAAATCCAAGTTCGTTTTAATGATCTTGACATGGCAGGTCATGTTCACAATTCTGAATATCTCAATTATTTTGAGATTGGAAGAATAGATTTCTTCAATACAATTATTGCTCCCAACTGGAATTGGAGAGAAAAAGGAATTCTAGTAGCAAGAAATGAAGTCGACTATATTCAAGCCACCTATTTTTCTGATGAGTTATTCGTAGAGACATCTTTTGAGGATCTAGGTAAAAAGAGCATAACTCTGGGCTATAAAATCTTTAAGGAAGTGGAAGGCGCTAAAATTCTATGCACCAAAGGACGCAGTATTTTGGTTTGTTACGATTTCAAAACAAATGATTCTGTTGAGGTATTTCCCGAATGGCGAGAGTCATTAGAAAGTTAGAATCACGCTTCGATAGAATGGTTGGCATTTAGAAGATTTAAGAAATCAGAAAACAAACTCTGGTTTTTGTCCTTGTTGTACCAAATTTGAAGATCTTTTTTAAATTCAGCATCCAAAGTTCCGTATTTTTCTTTGTATGCTTTCACCATGTTAGTTGCCACTGTGGGTCTTGGTCCCCAAGTACCAGTTACTTCATTGTTGTTTGACTGAATTAATTTTGGAATTGACTGACCACCATTTGTAAGGTATTCGTTCATCAAATCCAAATTCTTATCTCTCAATACAATACGCAAAGAAATCAATGGGTTCAGTTCAGCCATTTTGTTTATTGCAGGTAGGTTTTGTGCAGCGTCTCCACACCATCCTTCGCTCAAAACAGTCCAAGTTGTAGGTTCAGTAATTTCTCGTATCTCTTTTTCTATTTCGGCAGGAACCTGTGTCGTTTTATCAAGCCTTTTCATTCTGCTATTGTTCAGTTTGCTATATTCTACAAGTGATTCTGGGCCGTCAATTGTTGTAGATTTGTTTTGAGACAATAACTCCGCTACCAATTCACTGTATTCAGAATAGGAGTAGCTATTTTCTAATGCTTTTTGTAGGTGTTTCATTTCTCTTTTTTTATGCTTGAACGAGGCAATGAATTACTTCTTACACCTCTTTGTTTATTTCTTTGTTAATAGTTATTTAAAAGAAATAAAAACACTTGTCAAGGTACTAAGTTTGAAGTAAATTCGTTTCAACAAATCTAACTGTTATGTCACGTAAATTTCAAGAATCAATCACTAAGAAAAAAAGTAAAATGAGAAAAATATTAAAATGGGTAGGAATCACAGTACTGATATTGCTTATTACTTTAATTTCGCTCCCCTTTATATTTAAAGGAAAGTTGATAGAGATAGTAAAACAAGAAGTTAACAACTCAGTGAAAGCTCAGGTAGATTGGGGTGATTTTGATTTAACTCTTTTTAGTTCTTTTCCAGATTTCTCTTTTGATATTCAAGACGTAAAAGTTGTAGGTGTAGATGAATTTGAAGGAATTACGCTGGCTGCAATCAAAAACACATCCATCGATTTGGATTTGATGAGCGTTTTACGAGGTGGAAAGATCAAAATAAAAAGTATTTTGATCGAGAACCCAGAGTTAAATGTTATTGTAAACAAAGATACTTTGGCAAATTACGACATTGTAAAGTCTAGTGAAGAAGAAGTGGATGTTGCAGCAGATACATCTGTAACTGAATATGAAATAGGACTTAATACATTAATTATTTCTAACGCCAACATAAGTTATGATGATAAAGTTGGAAATATGAGTTCGGTGATAAAGAACATGGATTTGGAATTATCGGGTGATTTTACTCAAGATATATTTGATGTCTTGATTGCTTCCTCAATTCAAGAATTAACCTTTTCGGATGGTCCAGTTTCTTACCTAAACAAAACCAATGTGACCTTGAATGCGGGAGTAAATATAGATAAGTTTGAAACCTACACGCTGAAAGAAAACACTTTGAAACTGAATGAACTTGAATTAGGTTTTAATGGATTTGTTGAGTTGTTGGCAGAGTCTATGAATATGGACTTGACATTTAATTCCAAGCAAACCGAGTTCAAAAACATCTTGTCCTTAGTTCCAGCTGTGTACATGTCAGATTTTGAATCTGTAAAAACAAAAGGGAAGTTTGAATTAAAAGGAATGATGAAAGGAGAAATGAAAGGCGAAGATTATCCAGAGTTTGATATTTCTGTGGCGATTGATGAAGGTTATTTTAAATACCCAGATTTACCCAACTCGGTGACCAATATAGATGTAAAAACCAGAATAACTCACCCACAAGGCGATCTTGATTTGATGGTACTCGACATCAGTAAGTTTTCTATGAAAATGGCAGATAACCCCTTGAAAGGAAACTTAAAAGTTGCATATCCAATGACTGATCCACTTATTTCTTCAGAGATTCTGGCAAAATTGGATTTAGCAAAATTAGGAACAGTAATTCCTATGGGAGAAAATGAAAAACTGAACGGAACGATTGACGCTGATATCGTTCTTGCAGGAAGATTATCTTCTATCGAAAAAGAGGAGTATCAAAATTTTAAGGCAGAAGGTGATTTGGTGGTTTCTAACATGCAATATGCATCGAAAGATTTGCCTTACGAAGTAATGGTGAATGCAATGGAAATGAAATTTTCTCCTCAATACGTAGATTTAAAAAACCTTGACACCAAAATTGGAAACAGCGACATACAAGCCAAAGGAAAAATAGACAATATTCTTCCTTATGTTTTCAATAATGAAGTACTAAAAGGTAGTATGCACGTTACAAGTACTATGCTTGACGTGGACGACTTGATGAGAACTGTGGAAGGAGAAACTGAGACTGTAATTTCGGATAGTTCTGCAGCATACGAAGTTATTAAAGTTCCAGTTGCTTATGATATGAATTTAACGACAGACATTAAGCAAATGATTTATGACGGAACCTCCATCAAAAACATCAGAGGAGCTGTAAGTGTAAAAGATAAGGTAGCAAAATTGAGCGATGTAAATTTAGACATGTTAGAAGGGAAAATTGTACTAAATGGAAGTTATAATACACAAAAAACAAATCCCGTTGTAAATTTTGATTACGATGTAAAAGGAGTAGATATTGAACAAACAGCTGCTTTTTTTGGTGCAATAGAAACCATTGCGCCTATTCTTAAAAAATGCAAAGGAAAGATTTCGACAAACATGAAAGTGAGTACCGAACTAGATCAAAACATGGAGCCAGTCTACAATACAATAAATGGAGCTGGTGGATTGTTAGCAAATAATTTGACTGTAGAAGGTATTAAGTCATTAGAAAAAATCGCTGATTTATTGAAAGTAAAAGAGCTGGCTACCCAAAGTGAAGATAAATTGAAATTAGCTTTTAGTTTCACAAATGGGAGAGCAATCGTAAATCCTTTTGATTTGAAGTTGTCGGGAATTAATTCAACAATTTCGGGTTCTACAGGATTTGATGAAACCATCGATTATGATGTTATGATGCAAGTACCAAAAGCTAAATTAGGAAACAAAGCCAATGAAGTGGCAGAGTCACTTTTTGGTAAGGCGAAGCTAGGAGGAAAACAACTTACTATTCCTGATGTAATTCCTGTGAAATTTAAAATTGGTGGAACTGTAACCAACCCAAAAGTTGCGGGAGGACTAAAAGACAAGGCGAGCATTATGGTTACTGATGTGAAAGACAAAGTAGGGGATACGATTAAGAAAACATACAATGCCCAGATTGACAATTTGATGAATGCAGCCAGAGGTCAAGGCGATAAACTAAAACAAGAAGCGAAGGCACAAGCAGATAAGCTGAGAGAAGAAGGAAGAAAAGCAACGCAGGAAGCCAAAAATAAAGCAGATGAAATTGCTAAAGAAGCTAAAAAGAAGGCAGAAGAAGAAGCTGATAAATTGGCCAACAAAGGTGCCAATCCATTCGAGAAAATAGCAAATAAAAAATTGGCAGAAGCCGGTAAAAAGAAAGCAATAGAACAAATTGAAAAAACAAAACAAAAGGCATACACACAGTCGGAAATAATTTCGAATCAAGCGGAGGAAAAAGCAGATAAACTGGAAGCTGAAGCAGATAAGCAGGCTCAAAAAATACTAGATGCTGCGCAAATAAAAGCCGATGGAATGAAAAAGTAATTGGCAATCAAATTGATTATACAGAATAACATACACTTATGACAAAATACATATTATTTGTTTTTTTTATCGTTTCGTTTTCAGTCTTCGCTCAGGAAGAATGCGAATTGCCCGACAATGGAAAAGTTAAAAAACTCTATGAAAAGGCGCTTGACAGGAAAAAAACGAAAGATGCGACTAAAAGAATGGAGTATATGAAACTAGCGATTGAGGAAGATGAAACTTGTGTACCGTGCTATTGGGAACTTGCCAAGCGAAGTTATTCAAAAGCTAAATACAACAAAACATCTTACACTTCTGCCATCGAGTATTACCAGCAAGTGGAAGAGTTATGTCCTAGTTTTCATTCAGATATGTATTACTATCTTGGATTAATGAACTACCAAGAAGATAATTCTATAGAAGCCGAAAAGTATTTCAAAAAATTTGTTGAGTTCAAGGATAAAGATGATAGAAAATTCGACAAGAATTATTTTGAAAAGAAACAAGCTGCCGAAAGAGTGTTGCCAGAACTCAATTTTAAGAACACATTTTTTAATAAGCCAGTTCCTTTTTTTCCAAAGATGGTCGAGAATGTATCTACAGTCAGAGAGGAATATTTACCCATGATTTCGGCAGACGATGAAAATCTATTCTTTACTAGAGTTTACATGAAAAAAGGTCTAGGCGATATAGTTTCCAAGAGAATTGAAGAACTGGTAGTAAGCACAAGGAATTCTGCCGATGAAAAATTTGACAAAGGGACTGCATTACCAAAACCATTTAATGTAGGACAAAATTACGGAGGGGTTTCCATTTCTTTGAACAACAAAGAACTTTACTTGTGTGCATGCGAAGAAGTTAATAATTACAACAATTGCGATATTTTTGTTTCTAATTACGAGTACAAGCCTAATGAGAAATCAGGAAAGTACGAATATCACTGGAGCGAATTAAGAAATCTGGGAGATGCCATTAACAGTGAATCCACTTGGGAAGCTCAGCCCTCTATTTCGGCAGATGGAAAAACTCTGTACTTTGCAACAAGCCGTCCTACTTCGGAAGGAATTGATATTTATTACTCCGAAAAACAAGAAGATGGTACTTGGAGCAGAGCCAAGTCTATGGGGTCGGTAATTAATACTCCAGGAAATGACAAAGCTCCGTTTATGCATACAGATAGTAGGACGATGTATTTTGCTTCACAAATATCAGGCGATAGAAGAGGTGCTGGAGATTACGACATATTTTTTTCGAAACAAGATGATAACGGACAGTGGAGCGAACCAAAAAACTTAGGTTACCCAATAAATAGCTCTCAAGCCGAAGATGGTTTGATTGTTAATATTACAGGTTCTACGGCTTATTTTTCATCAGGAAGGATAAAAAATGGAGCAGGAGGTAAGGATATTTATTCTTTTGAATTGCCCAATGAAGCTAAGCCCGAGAAAGTAGTGCTGATGAAAGGAAACCTTTCTAATGAAAAGGGAGAACCTATAAATGAGGCTAAACTTTCTTTGAATTATGACGATAAATCGAAAAATAAAGAAATTGATATCATCACGGATGATGGAAGTTTTGCGATTGCCGTAAACATGGAAAAGGACGAAAAGGTGATTGTTACATTAGAAAAAGAAAAAACAGCCTACCAATCTAGACTAATTAAAGAAAGCGATGCCAAAGGAGGTGTTGTTAAGAACAAAAACATTGAAATAAAAACACTGAAAACCGGACAGAGTTTTGATATCAAGGACATTGTTTTTGCAACCAATTCATCAGATTTAGATGAGGATGCAAGGTTTATTTTAGATAATTTTCTCGTTTATTTAAAAAAGAATTCTACCATCAGATTCAAGGTAGTGGGACATACGGATGATGTTGGAAACGATAAAAACAACCAGGTTCTTTCTGCCAATAGAGCCAATTCTGTGTTGGGTTATTTAGTCAACCATGGAATCGATAAAAAAAGAATTACATCCGAAGGGAAAGGAGAGGCAAAGCCAAAAGTTCCGAATACATCTGAGTTAAATCGACAAATAAATAGAAGAACAGAAATAATCGTTTTAAGTTTGTAAATGAATTTAAGCGAGCTAAGTGATTTTTTGGATGAAAAAACTACACAATACAACAATCCAAAGTTTATAGAATCTGATCCTATTCTTATTCCTCATTCTTTTAGCAAGAAGGAAGACATCGAAATTTCGGGATTGCTGGCAGCAACAATAGCTTGGGGACAGCGCAAAACGATAATAAACAACGCTCAACAAATGATTGAGCTTATGGATTTTTCCCCTTTTGAATTTGTTATAAATCACGAAGAGTCGGATTTAAAGCGATTTGAAAATTTCAAACATAGAACATTTAATTCTGATGATTTAAGTTTTTTTATTAAATCGCTTCAGCACATCTACAAAACTCATAGCGGTTTAGAAAGAGCTTTTTCAGATGGATTAACGCCCGACTCACAAAACTGTTTGGGTGCCATAGAAAATTTCAGAGATTTATTTTTTGAAGTTGCTTCTCCTGAAAATAAACGAACCGAAAAACATGTGTCGAGTCCCAAAAAAGGTTCTGCTTCTAAAAGACTAATTATGTTTTTAAGATGGATGGTGAGACAAGATAGCTGCGGTGTAGATTTTGGCATTTGGAAAACCATTTCGCCCAGTTTGCTTTCCTGTCCATTGGATGTTCATTCGGGAAATGTAGCTCGAAAACTAGGTGTATTGAAGCGGACTCAAAATGATTGGAAGGCAGTGAACGAACTCGATACCTATTTAAGAAAAATGGATGCAAAGGATCCAGCCAAATATGATTTTGCTTTGTTTGGACTAGGAGTTTTTGAAGGGTTTTAATTTTAAAAGATGAACCTTTAAAAAGCTTTGATGATTCAAATGTCTTGACGATAAAACGAATAAATAATTATAAAAAAAAACTGATTATTTGGATTTGAAATGAGTTTGGTCATTATCTGAATCTTTAAGCCACATTTCTTTATTCGTCAATCTTAAGATGGTTTCAGTAGAAGAACCGAATCCATCAATGTCAATTTTTATTTTTTCCTTGCTATCAACTAAATCCCAATTGAAATCAACACTACTTCCTGAAAAATTTATTTTTCCAGTTCCATCTTTGTCAAAGCTGTAGGTATAATCAAAATTGTCTGTATCTTCAGTTCCATCTGCGTAAATAATTTTTTCAATTGTCCATTCACCAGCTACTCTTGCCGTTTTGGTTCTCAAAGACAATCCTGGTCCTTCTTCGTATTTACATGAAGTCGATCCAAATACCAAAGCCGCAGCAAGTATTAGAGTTGTTAATTTAATTGTTTTCATATTTTTTTATATTGAGTTTAATAATAGTTAAATATAGATTCAAAAATCCAGTTTACCAATTAGTTACATGAAAACATTTCGTTTTTGTTGTTTATTTTATTAGTAATTATCTATGATTTAAAACTAAGATTTAAATATCGTTTTATAATTCATTAATTAGTCAATGTTGATTTTGCATGAGGATAAAAGAACTCAGCCTTTCATTTTAATTGGATTCAATTCGAAATTCATGAAGCTATAATTTATCCAAAAAAAATGTACCTTTGATTGTCTATGTCAACACGTGTAACCTTATTTGCGGATGTTATTTTACCGCTACCTATTCCTTACTTATTTACCTACCGTATTCCGGTAGAAATGAATGAATATGTAGAAGTTGGTAAGCGTGTTGTTGTGCAATTTGGAAAGAAAAAACTGTACTCTGGAATCGTATCTAGCGTTCATTCCAATCCGCCACAGGCATATCAAGCAAAGTACATTGATTCTTTGTTGGATGATTCTCCTATCGTGAATGAAATTCAATTGAAATTTTGGAAATGGATAAGCGAATATTATTTATGCACTATTGGCGAGGTGATGAATGCTGCTCTGCCAACAGGTTTGAAACTGGTGAGTAAAACTAAAGTGATTCGGAATGAAGAAGTAGAGATTGCACCAGAGGAACTAACCGACAAGGAATACCTTGTGATTGAAGCATTAGAGATAAGAAATGTATTGGAGATGAGCGAGGTAGACACAATTGTATCCAGTTCGTCAAGCTATGGTGTAATCAAATCATTGCTTCAAAAAAACGCAATAGTTGTTGCTGAACAACTCAAAGAAAAGTACAAGCCCAAAGTAGAAAAGTATGTAGAGTTTCCTATTGGATTTTCAGAAACCAATACTCGAGAAGCCTTTGCTGTTCTTGAAAAAGCTCCCAAGCAATTGGAGGCTTTTATGATTTTTCTTCAATTGCAGAAAAAGTCGGAAAGCGTGCCGAAAAAGAAATTGCTGAGAGTGGCAAACACTAGCTCCTCCATTGTGAAGCAATTGGTAGTAAAAGGTTTTTTGAATGAGGTTTCTAAAGAGGAATCGCGCATAGAATCTAAAAATGTACAGGAAGAAATTGATGCATTGTCCGAAACGCAAAATGATGCGCTTCAGCAAATCGGAAATTTTTTTCAAGAAAAAAAGACTGTCCTGCTGCATGGAGTAACAGGAAGTGGAAAAACCGAAGTTTACATCCAATTGATTCAGGAACAGTTGAAACAAGGAAAGCAGGTTTTGTATTTGCTTCCAGAAATAGCATTGACTACCCAGATTATTACTCGATTGAGAAAAAAGTTTGGAGACAATGTAGGGATTTATCATTCAAAGTACAATTCGCACGAAAGGGTAGAGGTATGGAATGAATTATTGAAAAAGGAAAACAGTAGGTTCAAAATAATTATTGGAGCTAGGTCGGCCATATTTTTGCCATTTCACAATTTGGGATTAACCATTGTGGATGAAGAGCATGATGCTTCTTACAAGCAGCAAGATCCAGCTCCACGATATCAAGGAAGAGATGCAGCTTTGGTTTTATCTAATATTCACGAGGCAAATGTGCTGTTGGGTTCTGCCACACCTTCCATAGAATCTTATTGGAATGCCAAAGAAAATAAATTTGGTTTGGTAGAAATTACGGAGCGTTTTGGAGATGTAAAGCTACCCGAAATTATCGTTTCGGACCTAAAGGAAGCGACAAGAAAAAAGAAAATGAAGTCTCATTTTTCTCAATTCTTGATTGACACCATGCAAAAATATTTAGACAACAAAGAGCAAATTATTTTGTTTCAAAACAGAAGAGGATACAATCCTTCTTGGTTGTGCGAAAGTTGCGGCTGGGTGCCTCAATGCAAAAACTGCGACATCAGTTTGACTTATCACAAATACACGCATTACCAAAAATGCCATTATTGTGGATATACCGAAAAGCCAATATCTAAGTGCAAAGCTTGCGGTAGTAATTCCCTAAAAATGCAAGGGTTTGGAACCGAAAAAATAGAAGAAGATTTATCGCTTTATTTCCCTACTAATTCTGTGAAAAGAATGGATTACGATACTACGCGAAACAAGAATGGTTACCAGCACATTATCGATGATTTTGAGCAAGGAGCTATTGATATTTTGGTAGGAACCCAAATGGTAACCAAAGGTTTGGATTTTGATAATGTGGGAATGGTAGGGGTATTAAATGCAGATAGTTTATTGCATTATCCCGATTTTAGATCATTCGAGCGTTCGTTTCAGTTGCTTACCCAAGTTGCAGGGAGAGCAGGCAGAAAAGGAAAGCAAGGAAAAGTGGTAATTCAAACCTATTCGCCAGATCATCCCGTAATATTGAGAGTGATTGAAAACGATTTTCAAGGGATGTACAACCAAGAAATTGAAGAAAGAGAAAAATATGGATATCCACCATTTTATAGATTGATAAAACTCACCATAAAACACCGAGAAAGAGAACGGTCGGCTGAAGCAGCAGATGAGCTCGGAAGATTGCTCAAAAAACAATTAGGAGGAAGAGTTTTAGGGCCAGAAAAACCAGCGATTTCAAGGATAAAAAATTTATACATCAATCAGCTGATGATTAAGTTTGAGAGAAAAATATCTCCATTGAAATTGAAAGACTTCATTCGTGAAACTGTTGGTAAATTCAATAATCAACCTCATTTCAAGTCGGTGCGTGTAGTCATTGATGTCGATTTTTATTAAATGAAATTATAAACCTCTCAAGTTTTCAAAACCTCAAAGGTTTTTTGGTTTAAATGCTACATTAATTGTAATTTCATGACTCGTAAAACGTTAAAAAGTTAAAGAAAACCCAATGGATTTCCACATAAGAAAAATGAACACTTCCTACGACAATGATGTTGTCGATTATTATTTAGGGGAAGAAAAACTACATATTAATGAATTAATCGGGAGCGAGGTAGAATTCAAATATTCGGGAGATATCAATTGTATTGTGTGTGGCAAAAAGACAAAAACAAGTTTTGGTCAAGGATTTTGTTACAATCACTTTATGAATTCACCACAGGCATCGCCTTGTATTATTCGCCCAGAATTATGCGAAGCTCACCTAGGAAAAGGACGAGATGTGGAATGGGAAGAAAAATATCACAACGTACCTCATTATGTGTACTTGGCTGTTTCGAGTGCTGTAAAAGTTGGAATCACCAACGGCAAAAATCTACCGTATAGATGGATAGACCAGGGAGCTAGTTCGGGAATTATATTGGCTGAGGTTCCATACAGAAGATTGGCCGGAGAGATTGAGGTAGCTTTGAAACAGCAATTTACCGACAAAACCAACTGGCGAAAAATGCTCACCAACCAAGTAATAACGGACGTAGATTTGGAAGAAATAAAATGGGAGTTGGAAGAAACTTTGCCAAGTGATTTGAGCCAATATTTGTCGGAAGAAGATGAGATAACTGAAATAAATTATCCCGTACTAGAATATCCAACTAAAGTAAATAGCATAAACCTTGAAAAAATTCCACAGTTCAGAAAAAAGCTGATGGGAGTAAAAGGACAATACTTTTTGTTTGATGACAATTCGGTTATCAATATCAGAAAATATACGGGTTACAACCTGGAAATAAACTTTTAGGAATGCCAAAACTAGAAATCTCAATAGACATTCAGAACCCAGACGAAGTGATAGCAAACGAAAAAGGTGCGCTAATGGGATTTGCCTCCAAATTGCTTTCGAAAGAAAAGAGAAAAGAAAAAGTGGAGAATGAAATATACTTAGCGTTACAACAGGAGTTAGGCGAGAGTCTTGCGAAACAATTGAAAGAGAGAGGGATTGAATCTGAGGTAAGGGTGGAGATAAAAGATTAGAGTCAGGTTCAGATTATTAGATTATAAACTGCGGTCTGAGGGATTTTACGAAGTAAAATTGTCTCGAAGACCAATTCATGAAATACAAAATATTATGCCACATTTATCACCAGATTTTCTAGATTTTTTTAAGGAATTAGCTCCAAACAATAACAAAGATTGGTTTGATGAAAACAGAGCGCGTTACCACCAAAGCATTAAAAAACCTTTCGAAAACTTTGTGACTGCCGTGATAAACGAAATGCGCAAAACGGACAAAACTCTCGATATTACTTACAAGGATTGTATATTTAGGATAAACCGTGATATTCGATTTTCTAAAGATAAATCTCCATACAAACTAGGAAGATCAGCGGCAATTGGCGCAGGAGGGAAGAAAGACAAAACTACTCCAAGCTTGTATTTTGAGCTGTCACCCGAACATGCCAGAGTGTACACGGGAGTTTACCAGCCCGACAAAGATCAATTGTTGGCAGTGAGAGAGGAAATAGCTGATAATTTGGAAGAATTTGATTCTATTGTGAATGAAAAAAAATTCAAGAAAATATTTGGCGAGGTAAGAGGCGATAAGAATGCCCGAATTCCTAAAGAGTTGAAAGAAGCAGGAGAAAAACAACCACTCATTTACAACAAACAATTGTATGTGTTTGCCACTTTCGAACCAGAAGAAATGTTGAAAGAAGGATTTGAAAAGAAAATAGTGGATACTTATAAAATTGCCCAGCCTTTCGCTGATTTTTTGGCGAAACCAATTTTGAATTTGAGAGGGTAAAGCTCAGTATTACAAAGTCACCCTTCGAGACATTTTGTTCCGACCCATCGGAACAAAACCCTCAGGGTTCAAGTTCGGAGAATGGAATAGTTGGTTTTCTAAATGATGAATAGAGAATTTTTTATTATCCTTTCTTTTCATCTGTCATTTTATCTTCATCTGTCATTCTGGACTTGATCCAGAATCTAAGGTTAGTTTTTGGTTTTTGATGAACATAAGATTCCAAATCGAGTTTGGAATGACATTTCGTTCTATGTTTGTTTGTATTTACTTTAAATTCCATTTCTTCTTTAATTTTTTTCATTTGTCATTCTGGATTAGATCCAGAATCTAGGGTTAGTTTTTGACTTTTGATAAAGACAAGATTCCAAATCATACTTCGATAACACTCAGCATAAGAGTTTGGAATGACATTTCATGGATCGATTTTTTGTAATTGAATCAAGGAATGATTCATGCCTTTCTTTTTCATCTGTCATTTCATGTTACAGAGGTCGGGACGAAATGTCTCGAAGCCCAATTCATAAATACAACAAAAATATTCCCTAAATTCGCACAACAAAAAGAAATCAAAATGAACGCATACATATTAGACGCAATACGAACTCCTATTGGGAATTTTACAGGAACACTTTCTACCATTCGCCCAGACGATATGGGAGCTTTGGTGATTGAAGAGTTAATGAAAAGAAACTCTACTATTCCAAAAGAAGATGTGGAAGACGTAATTCTTGGTTGCGCTAACCAAGCAGGAGAAGACAACAGAAACGTAGCTCGAATGAGTAGCTTGCTGGCAGGAATGCCTTTTTCTGTGCCAGGTGAAACGGTAAATAGATTGTGTGCTTCGGGAATGAGCTCGGTGGTGCATGCACAAAGAGCCATCAACAATGGTGAAGGTGATGTGTACATTGCCGGAGGAGTGGAAAATATGACGAGAGGACCGTGGGTAATCTCAAAAGTTTCTGCGCCATTTGGGAGAGATGCACAAATGCATGATTCTAGTTTTGGATGGAGATTTGTAAACCCAAAAATGAAAGAATTATATGGAACTCACGGAATGGGTGAAACTGCCGAAAACTTGGTAGAGAAATACAACATTTCGAGGGAAGACCAAGACAAATTTGCTTTGTGGTCGCAGCAAAAAGCTACCAAAGCACAAGAAAATGGAAGATTGGCTGAAGAGATTGTGACCGTACAGATTCCTCAAAGAAAAAAAGACCCTATTCAGTTTAGCAAAGATGAATTTGTAAAACCAACTTCATCTGCTGAGGTTTTAGCAAAATTAAGACCTGCATTCAAAAAAGAAGGAGGGTCGGTAACAGCAGGAAATTCCTCGGGGTTGAATGATGGAGCAGCAGCAGTGTTGGTGGTTTCGGAAGATTATGTAAACAAACATAACCTCAAACCATTGACTCGAATTGTTTCTTCTGCCGTATTTGGAGTAGAACCAAGGATCATGGGAATTGGCCCTGTGGGAGCAACTCACAAAGCATTGAAAAGAGCTGGACTTACTTTGGATGATATGGATATCATTGAATTGAACGAAGCATTTGCTGCACAAGCTTTGGCTTGCACACGCGAACTTGGTTTGGCCGACAACGACCCAAGAATCAATCCAAATGGTGGAGCAATTGCTATTGGTCACCCGCTTGGAATGACAGGAGCAAGGTTGTTGCAAACTGCTTCAATCGAATTGAATAAAACAGGAAAGAAATACGCCTTGTGCACCATGTGCATTGGAGTAGGGCAAGGGTACGCAACCATTATCGAAAACGTAAATATATAGAAAACCTCATTTTTATTGTGTCATTCCAAACTCTGTGCTGAGTGTTATCGAAGTATGATTTGGGATCTAGTGTTTTGCAAAACAAATAATTAGTATAGCTTCAGATTCTGGATCAAGTCCAGAATGACAGATCAGAAATAAAAGGTTGAAGATTTAAAACAAAAACAATGTTCACAGGAATTATAGAAGAATTAGCAGAAATAGTAGCAGTAACTCCCAAAGGAGGAAACGTAGATTTGACAGTAAAATCTAACCTGACGAAAGAACTAAAAATAGACCAAAGTGTAGCTCACAACGGAGTGTGCCTTACTGTGGTAGAAATAGAAGGAGACACCTACACCGTTACAGCCATTGAGGAAACGCTAAACCGAACCAACATTGGCGGATTGCAACCTGGCGATGCGATAAACTTAGAGCGATGCACCCAAATAGGAGCGAGGCTCGATGGACATATCGTACAAGGACATGTGGATACACTTGGGGTTTGCACCAAAATTGTGGAACTAGACGGAAGCTGGGAGTATTATTTCGAATACAACTCCAGCGATGTAACCGTAGAAAAAGGTTCGATTACCGTAAACGGAACAAGCCTTACTGTATGCGACTCGGGTGACAATAATTTCTCGGTGGCGATTATTCCTTATACGTATGACAATACGTTTTTCAAATACCTAAAAGTAGGCGACAAAGTAAACCTAGAGTTTGATATCGTTGGGAAATACGTGGCGAAATTGATGGGGAGGTAGGGGTTATGAATTCTTGTTACCAGATTTACTTTGACTGTTCTTTTTGAAGCTCTTTGAGTTTTTTTAATTCTTCTTTTTTTACAACAAATGTATCCGACCATCTGTCGTGCCATCCGTGGCTGTATACATCTCCAATACACGAAAAGACTTCAAATGGCACAAGTCTAACAAATGAACGCAAGGCAACTTGTCTTACGTTAGGTTTTTCTGCATATTCATTTATTACTATTGTTTGAGTGAAGTACTTCCCAGGTGTTTGTTGCCAATAATATTCACAAATGAAGTAAAGAAATGGATAAAGTAATAAGCCGCTAATGGAAGAGATAAATTCAATTGTTAAGCCAACAGTGTTTTCAAATCCAAAGGCTAAATTAAGAAGTCCTAACATATATTGAATACATATAACTAGCACTTGAATTACTAATATATCAATAAAAAAATGTCCGAATCTAGGTCCTGTTTTTACAGTCCTTACAGTTCTTTTTCCAATATATTCTTCCTTTCCTCTAACTCTGTTGCCAAATGCATCTTTTTTATAAGTTGTTCGAAATTTTAATTCGGTTAAATCTGTAATCTTAATCATTTGTTTTTTTATTAATTGTAATGGTTAATTTTTTTAATATAGGAATAAAAATATTACTTGTTGTATTCAATAAGATATGGATTACCTGTGTAAAAATCACCATTGTCATATTTCTCAATTAATCCTATCTTAGTATCCTAAACAAAATTCATGTCGCAAGGAAAAAAATTCGGAACGTTTGCTGGTGTATTCACTCCCTCAATTCTCACTATTTTGGGTGTAATCATGTACATGCGTTTAAGTTGGGTAGTGGGTAATGCTGGGTTAGGATTGGCAATCGCCATCATACTTATTGCTCATGTGGTTTCTATTTCCACGGGGTTGAGCGTTTCGTCAGTGGCTACCGATCGTAAAATAAAAGCCGGAGGAATTTATTTCATGCTTTCCCGAAGCCTTGGTTTGCCTATTGGTGGATCTATCGGAATTACTCTTTTTGTGGCAACTGCGCTGAGTATTGCTCTGTATCTCATTGGTTTTGCCGAAAGTGCTTTGGTGGTTCTTCAAGAACCTTTGGGGCTCGAAGATGTTGGCATCAATCACATCAGGTTGTTTGGATCAATTGCTCTATTTCTTATAGTCACATTAGCGTACATCAGCACAAGCATTGCCATTAAGTCTCAGTTTTTTATTTTGGGAGCTATCATTTTATCTGTCCTTTCTATTTTGTTTGGAACCCAAGAAGGCAAAGTATTTGATTTGTCGAGAGCTGGAGAAATAGAAACGAGTTTCTTTGTGTTGTTTGGAATATTTTTCCCAGCAGTTACAGGATTTACGGCAGGAGTTGCTATGTCGGGAGATTTGCAAGATCCCAAAAAATCAATTCCTTGGGGAACTATGTTGGCAGTGGGAGTTGGGTTGTTGGTGTATGTTGGGTTGGCAGTTTTTATTTATTATTCTATCGATTTGGATGTACTTATTTCGGATAAAAATGCGCTCATAAAATTTGGATTTGTTCCAGTTTTGGTCATTGCAGGGATTTGGGGAGCTACGCTTTCGTCTGCTTTGGGAGGAATTTTGGGTGCTCCCAGAATTTTACAAGCGATGTCCGTGGATAGCATTACGCCAAAATTATTTGCCAAAGGAAAAGGAGCAGAGAACGAACCCAGAAATGCGCTTATTCTCACTTTTGTAATTGCACAAGCTGGAATTTTGATAGGAGAACTGGATGTAATTGCCGAAGTGGTTGCCATGTTTTATTTATCGGCTTATTTATTTATCAATGTTTCTTGTTTTCTGGAGCAGTGGGCAAGTCCCGATTTTAGGCCAAGTTTCAAAATCCCGTTGCCTGTTTCGTTAGTCGGAGCCATTGTGACTTTTGTCCTCATGATTCAGTTGAATTTGTTGGCGGCTGTGGTGGCAATATTTGTCATGATGCTTATATTTATTTGGCTCACCCGAAAGCAATTAGTATTGGGCTCGGGAGATGTGTGGCAGAGCGTTTGGTCTTCTATTGTGAAAGTAGGGTTAAAGAATTTGGATAAAAAATCGACTCACAAAAGAAATTGGAACCCTAATATTTTGCTCTTTAGTGGAGGAACTGAAACACGTAACAAACTGATTGAGTTCAGTAAAACGGTCGCAGGGGCCAAAGGAATGATTTCTAATTTTGATTTGATAGAAAACAAAACGGCTCAAGTATTGTTTCCAAAACACAAACAATCTATCAAGGATGATGAATTGTTTAGTCAAGGGATTTTTGCCCGAAAGCAAGAATGCAAAGATGTGTACGAAGGAATAGAAGTGATTTCTAGTACTTACGGGTTTTCGGGAGTAGAGCCCAATACAATTCTTACAAGTTGGGAGCAAAGCTCGGACGAGCCTACAAGATTTGCTCAACTGACCAATAAATTGTGCCAGCTTGATTACAATGTGTTGTACCTCGATTACGATCAGCAGAGAGGATTTGGAAGAAAAAAATCCATTGATATTTGGTGGAATGATTTCAGCAATACTACCGAACTTACATTGAATCTGGCTAAGTTCATGAATAGCTCGCTCGATTGGCGACATGCCGAAATAAGAGTGTTGTACGTGAATGATAGTAACGATAAGAAAACTCAGCTCGAGGAAATTATCAATGAGTTACTTGCGAATTATCGAATCTCTGCCAAGTCCAAAATCATTAATAATGAGATCGAAAACAAAGAGCTTTACGAAATAATGAAGGTTGAGTCGTATCAATCTGATTTAGTGATTGTTGGAATTCCCGATGAGCTGGAAGATGAATCTGCTTTTGTTGAAAAAACGGATGAATTGGTCGGGATTTTGGGAACTACATTGCTTGTGAGGGCTTCTTCGCATTTTGAAGAAACCGAGGTAAAACTAACCGAAGAGGAAGAGCAAGTGGGAGAGCCTTTGATGAGCGAAACTATTAAGGAAAAACTGGAATTGTCTCCTAGCTTTTATGCGTATCCTTTGTTGCAGAATCTCTATGTTTTTAATACTCGAAACACTTCGCACTTGTCTGAATCTGTGTTTTCTAAAGTACATGCAAAGTATAAGTTTTTGTTGGATGAAATGGAACGAATACTTATTGAAAACAGCGAAAGCCTTGGGAAGCAATTTTCGTCCAATCAATCCTTGAACAAAGAAGCACTAAATCGTTCTTTTATTGATTATGTGCAAGGAATGTCAGCGAATTTGAACCAGTACAATTCAGAGTTTTTGCCAAAGGTGAATGAGAGTTTTTCTTCTTCTCTACAAAATATGTTTTCGCAAAACGAAGCGTATCAAACTCGATTGCCAAAAAGAATAATGCGGCAACTAAGTAAAGAGGATTTACTGCCAAAGCCATCTGATTCTAAATCGGAGAAAAGAGCAAAAAAATGGATTTCGTTTAAGAAGAAAAGACTTGGAATTTCGCCAAAGCGAAATATAAATTACAAAGAGAACGTAACGTATTTCTATCAGAATTTTTACCTCAAAGCCTTCGCTAAGTCCATGATGAAGTCGGGGATATTTGTGTATAAAAACACAACTCTGATTAATGAAGTGGCAGACGAAATAAAAAATAAATTTTCGGAGTTGAGAGAGAAAAAAAGAATCAACAAGGAAGAATTGATGGAAATGACTCAATTTATTTCGTTAGAAATTGCCAAAAAACGCGCTGTGTTGGATGAAAATTTCAAGGAGTTGACTCAGATTTTTCATAAAATGAATTCAGATTATGTTTTTTCTTTGAGTAAAAAATTGGAGCTTCTGTCTATCAATAGTGAAGTAGAAGAAGCCATAGAAGAGAAGGGGCAGAAAGAATTTAAGAAACAAATAAAAGAGATAAATGGGTATCCGGCTTACTTTGCCCGAAACAATAAATTGATTCACAACGCAGTGTTACTTGATATTTCCTTGCATGAAATTCATCCAGAAATAGATTCGGTAATTCACGATACTACATTTACCATCAATAGGTTGAGTATAAAACCTAAGTTGTCGCAAATAGGACAATTGAAAGAGCTGAACGATTCTTTGCCCGAGAATGACGGCTTGACTAAAATGGAGCTAATCCGATTTTTAAATCGATTGCCTTTGTTTGCATTAGACATCGAGGAGTTGATTAATTCTACCATAAGAAAGGTGGAGAAAATTGTGTATAAACTCACAAGTTCATTGGAAATAATGGATGTGGAATCGATAAATAACTTGAACGAGGAACAGCAATCGGGTGTGAGAACAAATACCATTCAATTGCAAAGGTTGATTTTGTTTTCGGTGGAAAATAAGTTGATAAAAGCTCTGAATACCGAAACCGATAAATTGGAGAAGGAATTGAACGAATTGATTGGGGTATTCAAAAACAAAACGGTAACCTTGGAGACGATAGATTTTGAAAAAGAGAGCGAAACAGTGGCAGAAGCGCGTGCTGCGTTGCTCGATTCTGGGAGTCAACTGGAAGATGATATTCAAACTCGATTTAAAAAATACATTTCGCGAATAAAAGATGAGTTGGAGGAAACTTACAAATTATTGGATTATGATTTTATTGCAGGAAACAGTGCGGTAATCAATCAATATATCAACAAAACAGGTGTGACAACTTCCAAAATCGCTCGTTTTTTCAATCAAACTAAGCGAGAAGTAAAAAAGAAAATTTCACAAACTTTATCTTTTGTAGATCAGCAACGAGACGAATATTTGGTAACGGAATTTAAGCTTAAGAACAAGGGAAGTGAGAACCTAAGCTCGGTTGTTTCTGGTTATGTAGATAAGGTAAAAATGCCAAAATCAATCAAAGAAAAGCTACCTTTCTTTTATAAAAAATTGTTTTTGGGAGGACATTCTTCTCCTTTGAAAATTGAACACAGAAATGAAGAAATAGAGCAAGCGAAAAAAGCAATTCAGCTGTTAAACAGAAAATCGGGAGGAGCGATATTAATTCTTGGAGAGCAATTGGCTGGGAAGAAATATTTTTCGGATTACGTTGCTACTCGTTTGTTAAAAAGAACGGTTTTAACACTCAATCCTATTATTGAAAACAAGTCTATTTCTAACTCGTTTTTGCAGTCGGTTTCTACTGCTTTTGAGAATGAACTTTCCTTAGCCGAGAATTTAAAAAGTCATCAAGCTTGCACGGTGGTGCTGAACAATATAGAAAAATGGGGAACTCACAGTTCTATTTTGGAAGAAATAAAGGAATGTATTGATTTGTATGGTAAAAAGCACCATTTTATTCTCACTTGCTCCACTGTTTATTATTCTTTTCAAGCACCAATTAGCAATTTGGATAGTAGCATTATTTCATCCATTTTGTTGCTTCCTATAAGGAAAGAAGGTTTTGTAGAAACGCTAAAACTGAAACACCAAGCAGGAGGAATGAAATTTTTACTGAATGGCAAAAGAGAGATAGATTTAACGGAAAGAAAAGAAGAGTATTTGTATCAAAAATATCATTCTATTTACAGAGGGAATTTAGGCAGAGCCTTTTGTGCATGGGTAAATAATATTGAGTCTGTAGAAGGAAATGAAATACACATTAGAGAACCTAAAAACATCTTTTTTCCTGACATTTCGAATCCAGAATGGATTGTTGTGCTTAAATTATTAGTGCTACACAAAGAGATTAGTAAAAAGGAATTGGAATCTATTCTTTCCAATGATTTTAATTTAGTTTCTGTACTGAATCAGATGAAAAGAATCAGGTTGATTCAAGAAGTGAAAAACAATGTATTTGAACTGTCAGAGGAAGTTTATTTTGCAGTGAAATATTATTTAAAAGACAAAAAAATTATTGAATAATGAGTGAGTTTTTTAGCATAGATTTGACAAGGATTTCAATATTTACTTTGTTGGGATTATTAGTTTTTGGAGGAGTTATTTACTTCGTTTTAGGATTCATAAGGAATTATGGATTGTTACTCTTGGTGAAATCTCCAGTAAGACGAAAGCGAGTAGGAGTGTTGTTACCAGCCATTTCTACGGTGGTTTGGATTTTGTTTTCCTTGTATTGTTTTTACTCACTTATTTTACCATTTCCATTCATGGGAATTGTGCTCGGTGGGGTTTTTATTTATTTGGGAAGAGGCTATTTGGTCAACCTTATTCATGGATTATTCTTTCGTTTAAAAGGAGACATAGCAATAGGTCAGAAAATTTCTATGAAGGATAACTCGGGTGTTGTTTTTAAGCTCAATACATTTGAGGTCGAAATTCAGAATGAAGAAGGCGAAATTGTTCAAATCCCATACGGGAACATGGCTAGCAAAGAGTTGGTGAAAAATGATTTTTCTGCAGATTTCTCATCTTTTAAGTTTACGGTGGTGACCAAAAAAGAAATCACAGCAACTTATTTGAAAAGAAAATTGCTTTCTCAGCCGTGGATTTCGCAGGTTATTTCGCCCAAAATATCACAAGTGAAAGAAGAAAATGGATGGGTGACATATTCGGTAATTTCTTATCCAATAGACGAAAAATTCAACTTTTTTGTAGAAAGAGATTTAAAGGCTAGTATTGAAAATTAGCCGCTGATTGCGCCCAAAGTAAAAACCAAAGAGAGGAATGGAATTCCAAAAACAGCAGTATTCAATACTACGTAATAAAAGGGAGTTGGATTTTTGAAAAACACAGTCAGAAAAACGATAAGTACGCAGAATAATGCAATCGGGTAATGAAAAGCTCTTTTTTTGTTAATATCCTGAAAGTAAACGTCTTCCACCCGATAGCCCAAATCAATTCCAAACAATTTTGTTGAAATGAGTTCGATGTTATCGCTAACGTAAAAGAACCCAGCTAATTCTCCACGAATTGAAGCAGTATGTTGATTCCCTTTTTTGTCGATTGTTACGATTTCGGATAAGATAAAACCAGGCTGAGCAGTCCCCACAACAATTCCTTCTATCAAACTAATTCGGTTAGTTTCTTTGTACTCCACAAACTCAGATTGAGCTGTAAGATGAAAATCTAAAAAGAGGAGCGCAGCAAACAAAATCCCGAAGACAGCCACAAAAGGAAACGATTTGTATACCCAAGAATTTTTGAGGTTTTCAAAATCTCTAATAGCTGACATTTCTTCGTCTTCCTCCTTTTTCTTTCGGTATTCGGCCGTTTGCTTTTTCAATTCATCCAGTTCTTCTTGTGTAAGCCAGCGGTTGTATCTTCTGCTAAACACCTTGTTTTTATTGGAAGATGATTCAGTTTGTTGCTCTTGGTTTGTTTCGGAAGTTAAGGCTTGGTAGGCTTCTTTTATTTTTAGAAATTGCTCATTCGAGTCGCACGAGGTTGTATCGGGATGATACTTCATGGCCAATTTGCGGTAAGCTTTTTTAATTTCTTCTTCGCTAGCGCCTTGCTGTAATCCCAGTATGTCGTGGTATTTCTTCAAAAATATTGAATTGTTTGTTTCAAAAAAATCGTTTTGTTCAGTCAAATTTAAGAAAAGAAAACAAAGAGAATTCAAAAACGAACAAAACCTAGCTTTAGATTACAAATGGAAAGAAAAGTTTGAAGAACAAAACAGTTTGTAACATTCCTATTCTTGTTTTAGATTCAACTCTTCCTCTAGCTTTATTCAACAATCGGCTCAGTGCATGATTTAATGTTAATCGGTTGATTTTTAATTGTTTTTTTAATAGAAAAGATTTTCGTTCAGTGTTGTATTTTCGTTTGTCAACCTTATGAAAAGTTAGGATTGTGAGGTTATGGTAAATCAATTCATAAAAACCTTATATTTTTTTAGTAAAAAAAGTAGATTTTCGGGATTATTTATTAATTTTGCAGTCCTTAAACCCTTAACTATGGAAACGAAACATCAGTACAAGATTCCTTTTGTTGGGCTAAAAGAAGGTAAGCACGAGTTCGAGTTTGCTGCAGGAGAAGAGTTCTTTGAAGAGTATCAATATGTTTTGGTAGACAACGTAAGTCTGGAAGCCACAGTTGAATTAGAAAAATTATCGACCATGATGGTGATGATTATTAAAACCCACGGAAAATACACAACACAGTGTGACATGTGCGGAGACGACATTCAATCGGAAGCAAGTTCAGAAAACAAGTTGTTTATTAAATTTGGCGAAGGGGAAAGTACAGATGAAAATATACTTCTGTTGGATCAATCGGAGTATGAAATAAATGTTGCAGAATTACTTTTTGAGTTTTTTGTAACTTCCGTACCGCTAAAACATATGCACCCAAAAGGCGAATGCAACCAAGAAGTCTTGGATAAATTAGAAACCTACAAGGTGCAAGAAACTCAAGAAGAGAGTAACCCAATGTGGGATAAATTAAAAGAATTAAAAAAATAATACAATAAAATGGCACATCCAAAGAGAAGACAGTCAAAACAAAGACAGAGAAAAAGAAGAACTCATTACAAAGCGGCAAGTCAACAATTGACTCAATGTCCTACAACGGGTGAATTTCACTTAACTCATAGAGCTTACTGGCACGAGGAAAAATTATATTGGAAAGGACAAGTCGTAATTGACAAAACTGAAATTGCTGAAGCGTAATTTTGGCTAAGCCCTTTAATATTGGGATTGATATGTGGGGAGGAGATAATTCCCCCACATGTAACTTAAATGGAGTACAAAGTTTCTTAGAAAATCATTCTGATTTACTAGATTCTGTGTCTCTTTTTTTGTTTGGAGATAGTGCGTCTATCACCGAGCATTTGGGAGAGGAACTTTGTGCAAAACCTTATATTCAATTAATTGATTGTCAGGATAAAATCGCTTATAACGATCATCCTGTAAAATCATTTATACAAAAAACAGAATCAAGCATTACCAAAGGATTTCATTTCTTGAAGGCAGGAAAAATAGATGTTTTTTCTTCGGCAGGAAATACTGGAGCCATGATGGTAGGGGCAACCCAGGCAATTGGTGTAGTGGAAGGAATTTCAAGGCCAGTTATTGCGAGTGTGTTGCCAAGAGAAAGCGGAAATGATGGAATTATCATGGACGTAGGAATCAATGCAGATTGTAAACCAGAAATGCTCGATAAATTTGCCGTAATTGGTTCAATTTATGCAGAGTTTGTTTACCACATTGAATCTCCAAAAGTAGGTTTGTTGAACATTGGCGAGGAAGAAGAAAAAGGAAGTATTCTGACAAAAGCGGCTCACAAATTACTGAAGGAAAACAAAGAAATTAACTTCATCGGAAATATCGAAAGTAGAGGAATCCTGAACGAAGGTGCAGATGTGATTGTCTGTGATGGATTCACTGGGAACGTTATTTTAAAACAAGCCGAGTCCTTTTATGAAATCATAGAAAGAAGAGGGATAAAAGATGAATATTTTGACCGATTTAATTATGAAAATTACGGAGGAACACCAGTTTTAGGTGTAAACTCAAACGTAATAATCGCTCACGGAATTTCCAATGGAAAAGCGATATCCAACATGATTAAGTTATCTTATGATGTAGTAGAATCTGACATTACATCCAAAATATCAGCAGCAATGAGTTCAACATTGGTGTAAATATTGTTTTAGATTTGAAAATTAATGGTTACATTTATTACAAATCAAAAAATCACAATATGAAAAATGTTTTATTTCTCGCTTTAAGCATCTTAATGATTGCTAGTTGTGCTACATCAAATGAAGTTGCTTCAAATAAATTATTTCAAAAAAGAAAGTATACAAAAGGTTGGAATGTAAATTCTTCTCAAGCTATTGACAAATCAAATGGTAGTACGAAAGAAGAATTAGTTGTAAATTCTAATAATTATACTGAAACTGTAAAAGAATTTTCAGATCAGGATAAGTCAAGAATAGATAACCTTTCAAATTTTAATCACGAGTCAACATTTTCAGGTGAGTTGATCGAAATTGATTCCTATGAAGTTTTTGTACAAAACGAAAATTTTAAATCAATTAGCGTTGAAACTTCTGAAATTGCTTCTCATTTATTTTCACACAATGAACTAAATACGGACAAAGAAATGGTCGAAGTTTCTTTGGATTCAGTTTCTTCCAATCAATTGGAATCTAACAATTCATCAGATGATGATATGCTTATGTTGCTCTATTTGTGTGCTATACTTATTCCATTTGTTGCGGTAGGAATTTCAACAGATTGGGATGTTAAAAAAGTATTGATTAATGTACTTTTAACCTTCTTATGTTATATTCCTGGTGTAATTCATGCATTTATAACTATCAGAGATTATTACAGATAGAATTAAATAAACCTATTTTAAAGGGATGTGGAACTTAATTAAATTAATTATTTGGGTGACAATCCCTTTGATTTTATGGATACTTCCTTCCGATTTTTTTGACCAAGGAGAAAGTTTGTGCTTGTCTCAGGTTTTATTAAGTAAAGAGTGTCCTGGATGTGGAATTACCCGCAGTGTTCAACATGCTTTGCATTTTGAAGTTTTGGAGGCTTGGCAATACAACAAACTATTTGTGTTGGTTCTACCATTTCTTTTTTACTTGTGGGTTAAGGTTCTATTCCAATTATATAAAAAGAAA